>ENA-OUOG01000176-OUOG01000176.1-marine-metagenome-genome-assembly--contig:-NODE-176-length-81551-cov-5.385559_pt1 | contig 81551 bp, 78 predicted proteins | sample MGYA00248635_ERZ508505 | MGnify/ENA primary metagenome ERZ508505 (study PRJEB26176, sample SAMN06267871) | marine metagenome | isolation source: Saanich Inlet, British Columbia, Canada | place: Pacific... | reverse complement strand
TGTCAACCTATGCAGATACTTTTTACATTAACACAAACGAACATTATAGAGCTAGTGTAACAACAGAAACCCGTGAAGACCGTTTTACAAAATGGTTGTTGGCAAAATATCCTGCGCATTCTGTGGCAAAAAGCAATCCTATTTTACAACGTTTACGCTCCGTAAAAGACCCTATAGAACTTGCCCTCATGCAAAAGGCCTGCGACATTACAGAAAAAGGCTTTAGACGCATCCTTGAGTATACAAAACCTGGGGTTTGGGAGTACAATTTAGAGGCAGAGTTTATGCACGAGTTTTTAAATAACCGTTCCGATGGTTTTGCCTATACGCCAATAATTGCCTCAGGAAACAATGCCAATGTCCTGCATTATATAGAGAACAACCAACAGTGTAAAGCAGGTGATTTAATTCTGCTTGATGTTGGTGCCGCCTATGCCAATTACTCCAGTGATATGAGTCGTACCATCCCTGTTTCTGGGAAATTTACGGGGAGACAAAAACAAGTGTATAATGCGGTAAACCGTGTTAAAGAAGAAGCTACCAAACTATTAGTTCCTGGCGCTTATTGGGAACAATACCACATCGAAGTGGGCAAGCTCATGACTTCAGAATTATTAGGTCTAGGCTTAATCGATAAAAACGATGTGCAAAACGAAAACCCAGATTGGCCGGCCTATAAAAAATACTTCATGCATGGCACAAGTCATCATATAGGTTTAGACACCCACGATTATGGCTTATTGCACGAACCAATGCAAGCCAATATGGTCTTTACTGTAGAACCTGGTATTTACATCCCAGACGAAGGGTTTGGTATCCGTTTAGAAGATGATGTGGTCATCCAAGATTCTGGCGAACCATTTAACCTTATGCGCAATATCCCAATTGAAGCTGATGAAATAGAAGATATTATGAATAACTAATGGCAAGCAAAAAGACTTCTTGGGCAAAAGCAATTTCTGATATCATCAAAGTTATTCTTGAAGCTTTTTCCAAACAAAACAAAACCAGAACCTGGCACCAACATGTGGTGCCTTTTGAGGAGGGTTGGGCTGTCCGTCGCGAAGGCAACAAACGCGTTACCTCCAAACATCGCAAACAATCTACCGCCATAAACAAAGCCAAAACCATAGCCAAACGCAAAAAAGCCGATGTCATTATCCATCGCGAAAGTGGTGGCGTTAGAGACAGAATAAGTTTTAGGGATTAAAACAGGCAGATATTTCAAAGTTTTTACTAACTTTTAATCATGAAAAAGTGTATTGTTATTTTTTTAGTGGCAAGCCTCCTGAGCTGCCAAGAACGCTGGAAATCCATACCTGTAGATACCGTAAAAATCGATACGCTACAAGGCCAATCCTTATTAAAAACACCGTTAATAAGTCCACAATTAGAAGCTAAAGATTCTGCCAAAGTTAGTAAGTATCTAAAAGCATTAGACACTTATAATAGTAATCCTATGAACCCCGATTTTATAATATGGCTGGGCAGACGTAGGGCTTATTTAGGCGACTATCAAAAAGCCATTGGTATCTATACCGAGGGCATTGAAAAATTCCCAGAAGATGCCCGTATGTATCGCCACCGTGGCCATAGGTATATCACCACCCGTCAGATAGACCTTGCCATCCAAGATTTTGAAACAGCGGTAACACTGATACAAGACACGGAAGATGTGGTTGAACCCGATGGCATCCCTAACCGTCTTAACCAACCCGTCTCTAGTCTGCATACCAACATTTATTACCATTTAGGTTTGGCCTATTACCTAAAAGCCGATTGGTCAAAAGCACAGTCTAATTTTCAAAAATGTTTGGACGCATCTACCAATAACGATATGCGCGTGGCAGCTTTACATTGGCTATATATGATCCATCAGCGCATGGACCAACCCGAAACCGCCAAGCAATTATTAACTGAGGTCGCATTTGATATGGATATAATAGAAAACAAAGCCTACCATATGCTATTGCTCTATTACAAAGGTGAGCTTAATGAAAATGATTTGGACGCCAACAACTCTGGTGGCGCCAAAGAAGCCGCACATTATGGTATTGCCCATTGGCACCAATACAACAACCAGCTAGAAACTGCTGTAGCTATGTATAGCTATATGCTGGCCAATGGCAACTGGACTGGGTTTGGATACATTGCGGCAGAATCAGAGATGGCAAGACTCAACCAAAAAAATTAAAACACCAAGACATTATTTTTAAGATTAATTTTCTTTTGTAAGATTATTTATATAATTTTAAGGTAGCTATTTAATTACCAATCGCTTACACTTTATTTATTTTAATTCGTTGTTGACTAGACGATAAAACTCCCCCGTTTTTAGAAGCGACACTTTTATAGTGCTAGTTATTAATTTTTTAACCCTAACCAATACCAACGAATTATGAAACGAATTACTGCTCTTATTTTTCTTTCGTGTATATCACCGATTTTATTTGGTCAAGTCACCTTTGAAAGTAAAGATATTCTAGTAAGTCCTGCCGCATTTAATAAAAAAATAACTACTCAATTTAACTATTTGATTTTTGGTGACAACTCACCCCAACAAGGTTTTAGTGCGACTTTAAACGATAAAAAAAGTAATATAAAAATTAACGGATTGCTTTATGCAGGTAATGCTGGCGTATTTAGCGTAGAAGCTGACTTAGCTGCAAGTAATGGTATATACTTTTTTGATCAAGAAAATGGGAGCGAGCAAGGTAAAATAACTCTAAACTATTACAATCGTTTATGGTCCTCATCATCCTACAAAAGTCTATCAGCGAGAAATAGAGCATTTATAAATCTTCAAATATTAGAACTTATTACAAATGCTAAACAGAAATATGAAGGACTAAGTGAACTTCTTAAGTCTGTAAAGTTTGATAATGAGCCAGCATTAGATAGTACTTTTAATGACAGAATATATAAGACATTAAGAACTGTAGCCCGAAAATATATTAATGAAGACCAAAACCTAGGTTTTAATCAACTTGAAGAAAAACCCTTTGATAAGAGCACATACATTGTTGTAAAAGTAGAGGACAGCCTAAGTGCCAAAGGAGTAAGAGATGTAAAAGTTGACAATATCAATAACTATAATCTGCTTAAACTTTTAAAAGATTACGATACCACTGGAGAATTTATAATGAATAAATTAGAGGATAGTATCAATAAAGTTGAATTGCAAAAAACCGAAAAACAATGGACGTGGAATAAGACTTTGTTTTTAGGGTTTAGTCCTTTTTATGAAAGACAAAGCTTTAAAAGATTTACTTATGATGCTACACAATCATTCTCAGATATGTTTGCTAGAGAACGAGGTGATATTTATGGTGCTACTTTCTCATTAAATTTGGCTATTGACAAAGGCGCAGGCAACAAGAGCCGTTTTAAACCACAAGCTGTTTTCACAAGGCTTTCTTTAACCTTAAACAGGGCATCCAACATCTCTAGTTTTAAAAATAGTACATTAGAAACCTCTAACAATTTTGGTAATGATAGTAACGGGAACCCTGTTGTTTTTACAAATACAGACAACGCATTTATAGGAGATGCAATTTATGAGTTTGGATTTGGCACAAGATTAACTTGGGATAGCTATATCTATCCGTTTAATGCCCCCATTGGTGTGTTTGGAAGCATTGGTTACGAAAATATTTCTTTTAATAGCGGAAGCCCTATAAAAGACAAAGAACTCTACCCTATGCGATTAGGCTTGCTCTTTAGTTTAACCAATAAAGAAAGTAAGAAACCAAATGTTACAGTACAAGCTTTTATAGACCGTTCAAATTTAAAACTAAGCCTAAATGGAGAAGATAAAGACCTACGATTTGGGTTAGGTATTGGATTACCCATAAATTTCTAGTATTAAAACAAAAGCCCTTGCGCAAACACTGGCTTTTATTATCTTTAAACTCCTTTAATAGATTGATTCCCCTTTTTTTGAATTAAAAATAAAATAAAAAAGCGCCTTTCGGCGCTTTCTTCAACTAAAAACTAAACTAATACGGAATAACCATTAAACACGTAACGCTGTAGTTTCTGTAGGGTTTCTAACTTATCGCTGGTATTAACGAGTAAGGAGATGTTATTATTGCTTCCGCCATAGGCAATCATTCGTATAGTAACGTCTTGTAACAGTTGGAAGAGCTCTGGCGTATCTGGATGGTAAATAATTTGGTTACCTACCAAACAGACTATACTCATATAATCTTCAACCTCAACCTCAGCAAATTTTTGGAGTTCGCTAAGGATTACTTCTAAATTACGTGTATCATCAATCGTTAAGGATACCGCAATCTCAGAAGTTGTAATCATATCAATGGCCGTTTCGTAAGTTTCAAAAATCTCAAAGACTTTCTTTAAAAAACCATGAGCCAAAAGCATCCTAACCGATTTAATTTTTATGGCGGTAATGCCATCTTTGGCGGCAATGGCTTTGATACCTTCGCCATGGGTTTGGTTGGTGATTAAGGTGCCGTGGGCTTCTGGTGCCATGGTATTTTTTAAGCATAATGGGATATCTAAACTGCGTACCGGCATTACCGTTTGTGGGTGTAAAATTTTTGCGCCAAAATAGGCCAACTCCGCCGCTTCGTCATACGACAAGTGGGATAGGGCTTTGGTATCGTTAACATAGCGTGGGTCGTTGTTGTGAAAGCCGTCGATATCCGTCCAAATTTGCACCTCATCGGCTTCAATCGCTGCACCAATGATGGTTGCGGTATAATCGCTACCACCACGTTGTAGATTTGTGATTTCGCCATCGGCATCCAAGCTTATAAAGCCTTGAGTTATATAGATATCTGCCGTTGGTTGGCTATCGATTAATCGGGTTAAATTTTGCTTGATATAAAAATTATCGGGGTCGTTGTTACGGTCCGTACGCATAAAATCTAAGGCTGGTAGTAAGGCTACATTATGACCTTCTTGCTGTAAAAACCGACTAAACATAAAGGCAGATAACAATTCGCCATTGGCTAAAATACTATTGTGCAATATTGTGGTATGGGTCTGTTGTAATGCCTCGTGTAACTTTTTAAAAATAATATTCACGTAAAGGCTCACCTCTTGGCGCAGCGCTTGCTCATGCAACAAGTCATACACCGTTGTGTTATAGGTTTCGTTTAGGGTATGGATTTGTTCTTGGGCTTCCTTTATTTTACCGGCCTTTATGTGTGCTGAGATAGACACCAAAGCATTTGTAGTGCCAGAAATGGCAGACAGCACCACTATTTTTTGAGTATTATTAGCAATGATGTCTTTAACATGGTTCATATTAATTACTGAACCTAAAGACGTTCCTCCAAATTTATATACTAACATTTGTTTCAATTTTGAAGTGCAAAAATAGATTTGTAAGCTGCTGTGTTGCTAATTATTAGAAAAAATAGTTTATTTTTACACACATTGTTAATTATATAACAAATGAAAACTATAGCCGCTTGTGTAGAAGACATATTGATAAAACAGCCCTTTTTAGAGGAAGCTTTGTTTAGAGAAATCATCAATTTTTCGGCCTTATCCGAAGAATTACAAAAGCCTGTAAGCAACATGCTAGGTAAACCTGTAAAAACAGGTGCCATTATGATGGCACTGCGGCGTTATGCGCCCCCTGTACATTTACGGCAGTCGCACCAACTAAAAGCGGTATTAAAACAATTGGGAGATATTACGGTACGCTCTAATTTGATCGATTACACGTTTCAGAATTCGGACACCTTAATAAAAAGCCACACCAAGCTTATAGAAACCTTAGATAACAAATCTTTTTACGGTTTTTCTAGAGGTATTTATGAGAGTAACATCGTGGTTTCAGAATCGGAGAAACGCGTGGTTATTGACAGTTTTAAGGATGAAAAAATGATAGATTCGCAAGACCATTTATCTGCCATTAGTATCCGGTTACCAAAAAACAACTCGCGTATTTCTGGTTTATACTACCAAATTTTTAAACGTTTTGCATGGGAAGGCATTTCGCTTTACGAGGTGATTTCGACCACCAATGAATTTACCGTTTTGGTAGAAAGTCATTTGGTAGACCAAGCCTTTTCAGCCATTAAGAACCTGAATGCCCAGTAGCGTCTTTTTGTAATACATTGGTCAAAACAAAAGCACCCAAAGCAGGCAATACCCAACCCAAACTGTAGTTTGCCATTGGTAAAATATCTATGATAGGCTTTAGTTTTTGAGGATTGACAATAAATTTTAAAAAATCAGGTATACTAAAAACGAAAGTTGTTATTACAACAGCTTTGAAAACTAATCCTGAAGTCCATTTTTCTGGACAGATATTTAGAATTATTAATACTATAGTTATTGGGTAAATAAACATTAATGCAGGTAGCGCAATGTCTATAATAAATCCAACATTGTAGCTGCCTACAACAACACCAATTACGCTTCCCAACACCGCAGTTATAACATACGCCAATTGCGATTCTTTAAATAAGCCTTTGAAATAATCTGCTGTTCCTGTAATGATTCCGACTGCTGTCGTAAAACATGCAAGTGCCACCAAAACACTTAAAAATGTGGTGCCAATACTTCCTAATGTTTGCAAACTTAAGCCCGAAAGTAGCGCTGTACGGTCAATATCTGCACTAAAACTACTACCATACAAAGCGCCAACTACAATCAATCCTGCATAAATAATAAATAATCCGCTGCCGGCAATAAGACCAGATTTAATAATAAGTTCTTTTTTATCCTGAAACGTGTTGTGTCCACGAAGGTTTAATGATATAATTAAAACTGCACCAACGACAACACCTCCAATGGCGTCAAAAGTTTGGTAACCTTCTAAAATACCATTGACCAAAGGTGCTTCTGAAATTCCTGAAGCTATACTTGGCACATCCGATGTTATGCCTATACTAATAATTAGCAAAAGTATAATGACAATTAATGGTGTTAAGAACTTACCTAAAATACTCAATACCCTCGATCGGTTGAGTACAAAAACTAGCACCAAAGCAAAATAAATAGTACTGGTTAATAATGTGGGTGTTTCGAAAAAAGGAGCAATAGCCATTTCGTGAGTTACCGATGCCGTTCGTGGTGCAGGTAACGCAATAGCAATACTATAAATCAACACACAATACACAACACTAAAAATGGGCGATACTTTTTTACCAAAATCGTAAAGAGTGCCTTGCAAACGTGCATGTGCGTAAATGGCCATAATAGGAATTATTACTGCAGTAATAGCAAAACCAGTAGCTACAATAAACCATTGGTCCAGAGCTTTGAATCCTAAAAGCGGTGGCAGAATAAGATTGCCTGCTCCAAAAAACATTGAGAATAGCGCAAAGCCACTCATCCAAATTTCCTTAGTTCTGTTCATATTAGTCGACGCGTTTAAGTTCTAAATCTCCAAAGTCGAAGCTAAAATCAGTAATTGGCGCCACAAATTCCATGGTTGCAGATTGTGCTTTCCCATGCTTATCAAACGTAAACTTTACAAACACATCGGCATCAAAACTTCGGTTATTCCATTTGGCAACGTATGTCGTAGCATTGTAAAGCAATAGTGTGCCAATCAGTTGTGAAGAGCGTGTACTTTTTATACGATAACCATTTTGGTCGTGAGTAATTTCAAAATTTCCAAACCAAGCATCATTATATGTGCCAATAATTTGGTTTGGTTTAGGCAAGGCTGTATTTGTCTTCATTTCATCAACTTGTGCAAAAACCGTTGCTTTTATAGTATCGTTGTAAGCAATATAGCGTGCATTTCTGTTGCCATAGTTTTTAAGCCAATTACGGTTTTCATAGCCCAAATAGCTGTCTTTAATTGTATTGGTTATGGTATTAAATGCAGAACCATTCATTTGATTGGTCAATACCACAATTGCCAAATCCAAATCAGGAATCATGGTAAACTGAGTCACTGTTCCTAATAACCCTCCTGTGTGATAGACTTGTTTATAACCGCCTTTAACATCGGTTACAAACCAACCTAAACCATAGCCTCTAAAGTTAGAATTGTAGCTGTCGTCAATCGCCACCTTTAAGGGTGTTTGTAATTGCCAAAGCTCATGAAACAAATCCTTATCCAATAAACATGTACCATCTGCTGTGACAGCATCATTCATTAAAAATTGTGCCCATGTTAGCATATCGCTCACGTTACTAATAATACCTCCCGCAGGATTTGCTAATGGTGACCAATCGTGTGGAATTTGAACGACTGTTCCATCTGCACGGGTATGGGCCTCAATAATATTCGATTTATCTGTAACGCGATTGTAAGAGGCTTTACTATTTACCATGCCTACAGGTTTCATGATTTTATTCTCTATAAAAGCTTCCCAGGACATTCCGCTAACACGTTTTAAAACCTCACCAGCAATGATATACATATTATTGTTGTAACGGTATTTACTTCGAAAGGACGACTCTGGCTTAAGATGCTTCATATTGGCAATAACATCGTCTACTGTAAAATCACTGCCTTCAGGAAAAAACATGAGATCCCCTGCGCCAAGAGACAAACCACTTCGGTGTGTTACTAAATCTCGCACTGTCATATTTTCTGTGACCCAAGGCTCGGGCATTTGAAACTCAGGAATGTGCTGACGTACTTTATCGTCCCAGTTTAGTTTTCCAGCATCTACCATCATGGCTAATGCAAAACAAGTAAATCCTTTACTATTAGAGGCCACGCCAACCAAGGTGTTGGCATTCATGTCTTTTTTGCTCGCTAACGAACGTACGCCATGACCTTTAGCGTAAACCATTTGGTTATCTTTTAAAATACCCACAGAAATACCTGGAACATCAAAAGTCGTTAAGGTTTCTTGGATAAGATTATCTAATGCCTCTGTTTTAATTTGTGCCTGAAGAGATAAAGAGATTAGGAGTAGCAACATCCCTAAAAAGCGATTAATGATCATAAGAAATTGATTTTAGTCGACAGTAAATATAACAAATGTGAAAGCGATATGGCCTACATCAGTTTTCAAAATTTATATTTGCATTTATGACTTTAAACTACAAGAATATTTCAGTGCATTATACGACGGAAGGAGAAGGTGATGCTCTAGTCTTGTTGCATGGCTTCCTTGAAACTATGGCCATGTGGGAAGATTTTGTGCCTGAATTATCAAAAACTAGAAAAGTCATTTGTATTGATTTATTAGGACATGGAAAAACAGAATGCCTAGGCTACATACACGCTATGGATACTATGGCTGATGCTGTTTTTGCGGTATTAGAACATCTTAATATCAAGGTAATTAGCTGCATAGGTCATTCTATGGGAGGCTATGTTGCGCTTGCATTGGCCGAGAAATACCCCAACTTGGTGAGCGACTTATGTCTAATGAATTCTACTTTTGAAGCAGATGACCACGAGCGCAAAATACTAAGAGCACGAGCGGCACAAATGGCCACGACTAATTATGAGAACTTAGTACGCATGTCATTTACCAACCTATTTGCTCCAGAAAGTAAGGTCACTTTTGCAGCTGAAATAAAAAAAGCATTAGCCATTGGTTTACAAATCCCTGTTCAGGGTTTTATTGCTGGACATAAAGGCATGGCCATTAGGCCAAATAGGTTTGATGTCTTTAAAGCTATTAAAGGGAAAAAAGCAATTGTTATTGGTAAAAAAGATTGGATTGTAGATATGGATTTGCTCATGACAAAAACAAAACAGACGGCTATAGATACCATTGTTTTTTCTGAAGGACATATGAGTCATATAGAAAATAAATCAGAATTATCTTACTTTTTAATGCACTTTAGCGAAAAATAATACGTTTTAGCGTTTTAATTCATTTTTTTATCTAAGTTAGTCTTCTCAAATCTAACGAATTATGAAAAAATCTACCATTGCAATTACTCCATTGAAACTATACTGCGATATTTTTGGTCATAATTATAAGGTCACAAAACAAGTGACTCATTACGTTAAAGAATACACTTGTTCTTGTTGTAAACGAGAATTAACAACCAATAGTAATGGAAGCCTAACAGAATTGACTCCAAAATTTAAGGACATCAATGATACATTGGCTAAAATATACTCGAACAAAATGGCAAGAATGAGGTCTCAAAGACTTAATCCTTCTGCTGCTTAATTATTCAGGGGTGTTTTCATTAAAATTCTTCCAGCCCTTAGCGATAATTGGAATTTTAGTTTCAGCTCTTGTTACTAGGTGCATGCCACGTTCAGCCTCTGTCATATAGCCGATAACGGTTAGATTTGGATTTCCTTTAATCTTTGGAAAATCTTCTTGAGAAATCGTCAGTAGCAATTCGTAATCCTCACCACCATTTAAAGCAATAGTTGTACTATCGATATTAAACTCCTCGCAGGTAGAAATCACTTGAGGGTCTAACGGAATTTTATTTTCATATAAATCTACACCGACGCTACTTTGTTTACAAAGATGGATTACCTCTGAAGACAAACCGTCACTGATATCAATCATACTCGTTGGTTTTACATCGAGTTTTTCAAGCAAATCCACAATATCTTTGCGAGCTTCTGGCTTTAGTTGTCTCTCTATAATGTAGGTGTACATTGACAGATCCGGTTGGCTCTGAGGATTAACTTTGTAGACTTCTTTTTCGCGCTCCAATACTTGAAGTCCCATATAGGCACCTCCCAAATCTCCAGACACAACCAATAAATCGTTAGGCTGAGCTCCAGAGCGTTTTACTTCTTTACCTTCCTCAACTTCACCAATAGCAGTAATTGAAATAATAAGTCCAGAGGTTGATGAAGTTGTATCCCCACCTACCAAGTCAACATTATACAATTTTGACGCCGTTTCTATTCCCGCATACAACTCCTCCAAGGCTTCTAAGGGAAACCGGTTTGACACAGCTATAGACACCGTAATCTGAGTTGCATTAGCATTCATAGCACATACATCAGAGATATTAACCATCACTGCCTTATAACCTAGATGCTTCAAAGGCACATAGCTTAAATCAAAGTGCACACCTTCTACCAACATATCCGTAGTCACTACAATTTGGTGTTTACTTGGCCTTAAAATTGCAGCATCATCACCTATAGCTTTTACTGTAGATTTATGCTTTATTTCAAATTGTGCTGTCAGATGCTCAATAAGCTTAAACTCACCGAGTTCGCTTAATGGTGTTCTTTGTGGATTTTTATCTTCAATCATTCTGCAAAAATATTACGATTTAACAATTTACGGGTAATTTATTGCTCAATTTTCTATTTTAAATAAATAGAAATTATGAATTATTGGCTAAATTGCAAAAAAACACCCCATGAAAATATCAAAACTTATACCACGAATCATTCTTTGTTGCCTATTCCTTATCGTCTCTAATTGTGATGAAGAACCTGTTGATTTAGGTAATCCTGATATCGATGGTGACGGCATTATTAATTCATTAGATAACTGTATAGACATAATAAACCCTAATCAATTAGATACAGATGGCGATGGTATTGGTGACGCATGTGATGGTGATATTGATGGCGATGGTATTATAAATGAGGCTGATAATTGTCCCTTAGTTGCAAACCCTGATCAAAGCGATTTAGATAATGATGGCATTGGTGATGTTTGTGATGCAGAAAGTGATATTGACGGTGACGGCGTTATTGATGCTAAAGATAATTGTCCAAATACAGCCAACCCTGACCAAGCAGACGCGGACCAGGACGGCATTGGTGATGCCTGTGATAATTGTCAGAATACAGCAAATCCAGATCAACTAGATACTGATGCTGATGGTGTAGGCGATGCTTGTGATAATTGTATTGAAACTCAAAACCCTGACCAACTGGATACCGATGCTGATGGTGTAGGTGATGCTTGTGATAATTGTATAGAGACACCCAATCCACAGCAAGAAGATGAAGATGATGATGGTATTGGTAACGCTTGTGATTTAAGTCCGTACACAGCAAATTTTGCGTGTGTCAATGGAAATGCAGGTGATTTTCCTTGTAATAATTTTGATTTGCAATCGCACATCCCTATCGCAGATTTAGGAGGTCCAGGTGCAGAAGGCAATGATTCTTGGGGTTGGACAGATCCTTTAGATGGTAAAGAGTACGCCTTAGTTGGCACTACAACAAGTGCTGCATTTGTAGACGTTACGGACCCCTTACAACCTGTGATTTTAGGAACACTTCCTACAGCTACTTCAAACAGTCTATGGAGAGATATAAAAGTCTATAATAATCATGCATTTATTGTTAGTGAAGCACCTGGCCATGGCATGCAAGTATTTGACCTTACAAGATTGAGAAACGTTACAAGTCCACCAGAAGTGTTTACAGCGGACGCGCATTATACCGGTTTTGGAAATGCCCATAATATTGTGATTAATGTAAATAGTGGTTTTGCTTATGCTGTTGGTACAAACACGTTTAGTGGAGGTCCACATTTTGTAAATATCCAAAACCCTACCAATCCTATACCTGCTGGTGGATATTCAGACGACGCATATAGTCACGATGCGCAAGTCATTACTTACAATGGGCCAGATTCTGATTACACAGGTAGAGAAATATACATCGGTAGTAATGAAAATGAAGTGGTAATTATAGATGTAACAGATAAAACAAATCCAACTCAAATTTCTACAATTAATTATAGTAATATTGGGTATACACATCAAGGATGGTTTACTGAAGATATGACCTATTTTCTCTTAGGAGATGAAGTCGATGAAATTAATTTTGGTGGTAATACAAAGACCATCGTTTTTGATTTTACAGATTTAGATAACCCACAGCAGCATATGGACTATTTCGGACCAACTCAAGCTATTGATCATAATGGTTATGTGGTTGGAAATACATTTTACGTCGCAAATTACACAGCAGGTGTGCGTGCTATTGATATTTCTTCAATAGATTCTGGTGTCATGACTGAGTCTGGTTTTTTTGACACTTTCATACCGCACGATAACACAAGTTTTAACGGGGCGTGGAATATTTATCCTTTTTTTGCTAGTGGGAACATTATTGTAAGCGACATTGAAGGTGGGCTACTTGTTGTAAGACCAAGCAACTAATGAAAATCCTAAGGTTAAAATATGCGCTCTATATCTGTTTTCTGAGTATTGTTTACAATTGTGAGAATAATGATGATGGTGATAATACCTCAGACAGAGGTGTTCAATTTGTAAAAACACTTGGAGGAGATGCTAATGATAGTGCGCAGTCTGTAATAGCAACCCAAGATGGTGGTTATGCCCTTTTAGGCTTTACTCAAAGTAGTAATGGTGATATTACAGACAAACAAGATACAAGTTTTGACTACTGGCTACTTAAATTTACTTCTGATGACAACTTAGAATGGCAAAAAACTTATGGTGGTTCTAATGACGACAGAGGTAGAGCGCTCATACAAACTCAAGATGGTGGTTATGCTATTATAGGAACTAGCAATAGTAATGATGCAGATGTCTCTGGAAACAATGGTGCACAAGATTATTGGATAGCAAAATTAGACCCACAAGGCAATGTGTCATGGCAAAAGTCACTAGGTTTTCAAGGCAATGACATAGGGACTTCTTTAATTCAAACCAACGACTTAGGTTATTTACTTACTGGCGTTTTAGATGTTACTGCTTCCGGAGGAGCGGGCAATACAAATCGTTCCAACACACGCCATGCTGGTGGCGATTATTGGGCTATAAAATTAGACGCTTTAGGAGCTTTAGAGTGGAGCCGCTATTTTGGAGGTAATTTTACAGATACGCCAGAGAGCGCAGCAGAAACCTCAGAAGGCGCTTTTATAATTGTTGGTGGTTCTGATAGTGAAGACACGGACATTTCAAACAATAAAGGTAATTATGATTTTTGGGTGATTAAAATTAGTGCTACTGGTGACTTAATTTGGGAAAAATCATTTGGCGGTGACCAAATCGATGAAGCTAGAAGCATCGTAAAAACTAATGATGGTCATTTTCTAATTGCCGGAGACACTAGAAGTAATGATCAAGATGTCAGCTCAAATAAGGGTGCTGCAGATTTATGGTTAATCAAAATTACCTCTGATGGAAATCTCATATGGGAAAAAACTATTGGTGGTAGTAGCTTTGATGTAGCAAGAGCCGTAAAATCTACACGAGATAATGGATTTATCTTATCTGGAAGCTCAAGAAGTAGTGATGGTGATGTGTCTATAAATAAAGGCCAGAATGATGCTTGGGTTATAAAAGTTAATACCGAAGGTGAACTAGAATGGGAAACTACCGCAGGAGGAAGCAACGTAGATTTTGCCTATAGTGTTGCTGAGTTAAATGACAACTCAATTATAGCTGTTGGAGATACTACAAGCCAAGATAGCGATATAGAAAATAACCAAGGATTTACAGACTTACTCATAATTAAAATAAAATGAAAAAGATTTTTGCTTTAGTATTTGTAATTAGCCTTTGTTTGTGGTCATGTGCTGATGACGATAATAATGGGGATTTAAATTCCGCAACCACGACTTTAAATTTTTCACATAATTGGGATGGTATCCCAGTTACAAATACAGATTTTAATTCCATTCAATATACCAACCAGAATGGCGAAATGTTAAGCATTGAACGGTTAAGATATTTGATATCTGATATTACATTCACAACAACATCAAATGAAGTATTAGATTTAGATGATTACAATTTGGTAGACCTTACAAACAACTCTAATCTAGAATTAGATTTGGGTACTCAAATTCCTCAAGGTAATTATAGTAATGTTTCATTTACGTTTGGCTTCGATAATACAGATAATACAGAGAACTATTTAGATTTAAACTCCGCTTCTTTTAATGTCCCAGATATGCTAGGTGGCGGTTATCATTACATGCAATTTGATGGAAAATATTTAAACTCAAACAATACTGAAGCTAACTTTAACTATCATGCCATAAGAGCTGTGGACAACCCTGGGACAAATCCAACTTTTCCTCAGGATACTTTTTTTACGGTTAATTTAGGGCCTATATCTGTCTCAAATGACACCAATATTAATATAGCGATGAATATTGCACAATGGTTTAAAACACCTAACACTTGGGACTTAAACCAACTAAATACAGTTTTAATGCCTAATTCTTCAGCTCAAATTCAAATGTTCGAGAATGGCCAAAATGTATTTAGTCTAGTCTCCGTAACACAAGAATAAAAATTGAAAAAAAGTAACTACATATTAGGACTCGTATTTCTATTATTCTCATGTTCAAGCGACAATGAAAATGCTGATTACTCACCAGTTCAAATAAGCTTGGATATTCCTAAAATCTTTTCCGACAATATACTTCCGCCAGTTATTCCTATAGACAATACTCAAACGGAAGAAGGTGTTGCTTTGGGTAAGCGTTTATTTTTTGATACAATCTTATCTGGTGACCAAAGCATTTCCTGTGCGAGTTGTCATTCGCCTCAAAATGCATTTACAGACAATACTCCTACCAGCATAGGAATAGATGGTATTAATGGAAACCGAAACGCAATGCCATTATTTAATTTGGCATGGAATTATAACGAACGTTTTGCTTGGGACGGTAAGGAATTGAGCTTAGAACGTCAAGCCTTAGAGCCTGTGGAAAATCCTTTAGAAATGCACAGTAATTGGGACAATGTGGTCAATAGACTTCAAAATCATTTTGAATATCCCGAACTCTTTGAGCGTGCATTTGGCACAAATGGTATTACCAAAGAACTCACGGTAAAAGCCATTGCCCAATTTGAACGCACATTAATATCAGCAAATTCTAAATTTGATAAATACACTTTAGGTCAAGCTAATTTGACACCTCAAGAACTTAATGGTTTAGATGTTTTCCTGCGCGAAGATAAAGGCGATTGTTTTCACTGTCACGGAAACCCAAACAATCCACTTTGGACCAACAATGATTTTCATAATAACGGTTTAGATACAGTATTTACTGATTTAGGTTTAGGGGCTGTTAGCGGAGATCCCAATGATAATGGAAAGTTTAGAACACCTTCACTAAGAAACCTCGCTTTTACTGCGCCCTACATGCATGACGGTCGTTTTCCAACTTTAGATGACGTTATAGATTTCTATAGTGAAGGCCTACAAAACTCAGAGACCATAGACCCTCTTATGAAAAATATTGCTCAGGGCGGTGTTCAACTCTCAGACGAAGATAAGGCAGATTTAAAGGCTTTTTTGCTTACACTATCAGATCCTTCATTTGTAACGAATCCCACTTTTCAGAACTAAAAGCCTAAGAATAATTTAAGCTTTTGTGTATTTCATCGAAAAAATAAGCATTTCAGCTTAATTGTGTTATTGATTACATATATTGGTGGTCCCCCAAATCTCAAGACATGAAACCTACACATACAGATAACTTAGCATGCATTATTTTTGGCCATAACTTTTATAAATCTCAATATAAAGTGCGCGGTCAATATCTTGTAAAATGCAAAAGCTGTGATGCTGCTTTAAATCTTGATGAATTTGAAACCTCTACTCCCACTGAAACTGTAGATAACACACTTAAAAATGCACTGCGTAAGCTTTTTCTTCTAAAGCGACATGTTGCCTAAACCTTTTTAAAATCTAAAGAATTATTTCAAAATACCATAGGGTCTGTTTTTGATAGTCAAAGGCTATTAAATCATATCTTAATATAATGTTAGCAAATGTTGTGAAAAGCCTGCTATATCTTATCTTTGCACTCTATTTAGAAAAAATCTTAATAATAATATGATTAAAGTATCTGACACAGCAAAGCTAAAAGTCGTACAGCTCATGCACGAAGACGGCTTCGACGCAGCTACTGATTTTATTAGAGTAGGTGTTAAAAGCGGTGGGTGCTCTGGTTTATCTTATGATTTAAATTTTGATCGTATCAAAAAAGAAGACGATAAAGTTTTTGAAGACAATGGAGTAAAAATTATTGTAGATAAAAAAAGTTTTCTATACTTAATTGGCACTACCTTGGAATATTCAGGTGGCCTTAACGGTACTGGTTTTGTATTTAATAACCCTAATGCCAATAGAACTTGTGGTTGTGGCGAATCATTTTCACTATAAAGACGATAACAAATGTCAAAATATACAGAGGACGATTTAAGAGAAGAATTAAAAACCAAAGAATATGAATATGGTTTTTATACAGATATTGAATCTGAAACATTTCCTATAGGTCTAAATGAAGATATTGTTAGAGCTATTTCTCAAAAGAAAGAAGAGCCTGAGTGGATGACCCAGTGGCGATTAGAAGCCTTTAAAGTTTGGAAAGAAATGACAGAGCCAGAGTGGGCTAATGTGCATTACAAAAAACCAGATTTTCAAGCCATATCTTATTACTCTGCACCGAATAGTAAACCAAAATACGATAGCATAGATGAGGTTGACCCTGAGTTATTAGCCACTTTTGAAAAACTAGGCATTTCCCTTGATGAACAAAAAAAATTAGCTGGTGTTGCTATGGACGTTGTTGTAGACTCGGTATCTGTAGCCACAACATTCAAAAAAACCCTAGCCGAAAAAGGTATCATTTTTATGAGTATTTCTGAAGCCATAAAAGAGCATCCAGAATTAGTCAAAAAATATATCGGTACCATAGTGCCACAAAAAGATAATTTCTACGCCGCTTTAAATTCGGCAGTTTTTAGTGATGGTAGTTTCTGTTACATTCCTAAAGGCGTACGTTGCCCTATGGAATTATCTACATATTTCCGTATCAACCAAGCAGGAACCGGACAATTTGAAAGAACTTTAGTCATTGCAGATGAAGGCAGTTACGTTAGTTACCTAGAAGGTTGTACAGCACCAAGTCGCGACGAAAATCAACTGCACGCTGCTGTTGTAGAATTGATTGCACTTGACGATGCAGAAATTAAATACAGTACCGTACAAAACTGGTATCCAGGAAATGCCGAAGGAAAAGGTGGTGTGTACAATTTTGTCACTAAAAGAGGACTTTGTGAAAAGAATGCAAAAATATCATGGACGCAAGTAGAAACAGGCTCTGCAGTAACCTGGAAATATCCATCTTGTGTGCTTAAAGGAGACAATTCTATAGGAGAGTTTTACTCAATAGCAGTAACTAACAATTACCAACAAGCTGATACTGGTACAAAGATGATCCATTTAGGTAAAAACACTAAATCTACAATCATCTCAAAAGGGATATCTGCCGGAAAGTCTCAAAACTCATATCGTGGGTTAGTGCAAATAAGCCCAAGAGCAGAAAATGCGCGTAATTTCTCTCAATGCGATAGCTTATTGATGGGTAATGAGTGTGGTGCACACACATTCCCATACATAGAAGCAAAAAATAAATCTGCTCAAATAGAGCATGAGGCTACAACGAGTAAAATTGGTGAGGACCAAATTTTTTACTGCAACCAACGTGGTATTGACACCGAAAAAGCTATTGCGCTAATTGTCAACGGATTTAGTAAAGAAGTTTTAAATAAATTACCTATGGAATTTGCTGTTGAAGCTCAAAAATTGCTTGAGATTTCACTCGAAGGTTCGGTAGGATAAACCAGATAGTATTATGAAAAAACTACTCTTTTTTCTAACCATTGTGATAACATTGTCTTCCTGTAAAGATTTTAAAGAAGGTGTTAAGGATGGCTATAACGATGCAAAAAATGAAGCCGAAGTAAAAAAGAAAGACGGTGTAAAATTGTATACACTTAATGGTGGTAAGGTGCAGGTAAATAAATTAGAATTATTTTCTCAAGACACGACTTATACAGGCCAAAGCAAAGTGTTTGCAGATGCTTTTTACATAATTAAACATCCCAAAGGGACTTTGATGTGGGACGCAGGCTTACCAGAAGGTCTTGTTGGATTGCCAGAGCCGTTTACTGACCCTAGTGGTGCATTCACAGTATCTAGAAACGATAGTGTAGTATCGCAATTGTCCAAAATTGACATGACACCAAACGATATTGATTATTTGTCATTATCGCATACACACTTTGACCATAGTGGACATGCAGAAAAAATTAAAAATGCAACATGGTTAGTCCAAGAACCAGAATATAATTTTATTACCAGTAAAGAGGTTCAAGAAACCAATACCGATATTTACAATGCAATCAACGCGCTTACTAATGTAAAAAAACTAAATGGTGATTACGATGTTTTTGGAGATGGAACAGTGGTTATAAAATCTATGCCTGGGCATACGCCAGGCCATCAAGTTTTATTTTTAAAACTTGAAAATGCAGGGAACCTTTTGTTGACAGGCGATTTATACCATTTTGAAGAAAATCGCGAAACTCGAGGTGTCCCAAGCTTTAATTTTGATGTGGATATGACATTAAAAAGCATGGAGAAGTTTGAAACCTTTGCCAAGGAAAACAATGCCGATGTTTACATTCAACATAGTGTAAAAGACTTTAATAGATTACCAAAATTCCCAAATTATTTAGATTAAAATGAAGCAATTATTTTCAATATTATTAGGTCTTTTACTTTTTGCATCTTGCAAAAACGACGCTAAAAATACACCTGAAATAGAAGAGCAAACAGCATCAAAATCTTACGACCAAAACGACGGTTTGATTACTATAATGGGCGATTTTATTTATATGGCTGATGCTGCAGTCTTACAGACTAATAATGAAATTTATGGTGTTGTCATAGATACACAGATGCACAAACTAAATGACATTGTCAGCCAATACAAAAAAGAAGCCACAGATATGGTGCCAGTAACCGTAAGAGCCAAAAGAACTGCAAAACCTGAAGGTGAAGAAGGTTGGCCATTTAGATTAGAAATAAAAGAAATAATAAAGGTCGAAGCTCCAAGGCCAGAGCCAAACGATGTTATAAAACTAGAAAACTAACAGGATGTTAAAGATAAATAACTTACACGCTAGTGTAGAAGACAAAGCAATTCTCAAAGGAATCAACCTTGAAGTAAAACCAGGAGAAGTTCACGCCATTATGGGACCAAACGGGTCTGGTAAAAGCACACTGGCTTCAGTTATAGCAGGTAAAGAAGAATATGAAGTTGACCAAGGCGAAATTGTTTTAAACGGTGAAGACTTAGAAGAATTGAGTGCAGAAGAACGTGCACACAGAGGGGTGTTTTTATCCTTTCAATACCCTGTAGAAATTCCTGGGGTTAGTGTCACTAACTTTATGAAAACAGCGATTAATGAAACGCGTAAGGCAAAAGGCTTGGAAGATATGCCCGCCAATGAAATGTTGAAGCTTATTCGTGAAAAATCTGAACTTCTAGAAATAGACCGAAAATTTTTATCACGTTCGCTAAACGAAGGCTTTTCTGGTGGAGAGAAAAAACGTAACGAAATCTTTCAAATGGCCATGTTAGAGCCAAAATTAGCCATCTTAGATGAAACTGATTCTGGATTAGATATTGATGCGCTTCGCATTGTAGCCAATGGTGTAAACAAATTAAAATCTAAAGACAACGCTGTTGTAGTTATTACCCATTACCAGCGTTTACTAGATTACATTATTCCTGATTATGTTCACGTTTTATATAACGGTCGTATAGTTAAGTCAGGAACCAAAGAGTTAGCTCACGAATTAGAAGCAAAAGGTTACGATTGGATTAAGGAAGAAATAAATGCATAATGCAAGCATACAGTATGCAGTCACAGTAATGAGAATTAAAACTGAGACTGAAAACTAAATACATATGGAATTAAAAGAAAAATTAGTATCCTCTTTCATGGCTTTCGAAAACACTATCGATGTAGATTCGGCTGTTCATGATATTCGTGTAAATGCTATTAAAAGATTTGAGACGGAAGGGTTTCCTAACAAGAAGCAAGAAGCATGGAAATACACCTCTCTAAATTCAATTTTAAAGGAGGATTTTAGCGTATTCCCAAAAGAAACTGAAGCACTAGATTATAAAGATGTCAAACAATACTTTATCCATGATATTGATTCTTACAAAATCATCTTTATAGACGGCAAATATTCGTCACATCTTTCTGCTACAACACATGATGGTATTGATGTATGCTTAATGTCTGCTGCATTAAACAAACCTAAATACAAGCTCATAATTGATAACTACTTCAATAAAATAGCAACAAAAGATGGTTTGTCATCTTTAAATACAGCATTTTCAGCTGAAGGCGCTTACATCCATATTCCTAAAAATAAAGTTGTTGAGAAACCTATACAAATCATTCATTTTTCAACGGGTAGCGAAGCTGCACTCATGCTTCAACCTAGAAATTTGATTGTGGTTGACGAAAATTCTCATGTTCAGATTATTGAACGTCACCAAAGTTTGACTGAAAATCCTACCCTAACAAACAGTGTTACGGAGATTTTTGCCAACAAACGTGCCCTTGTAGACTATTATAAAATTCAGAACGATGCGCCATCTGCGTCATTAATAGACCATACATTCATTAATCAAAAGCAAGAGAGTATTGCAAAAGTACACACCTTCTCCTTTGGTGGTAAGTTAACACGTAACAACCTTAATTTTTACCAAAACGGGGAACGCATCGACTCAACCATGAAGGGCATTACCATCATTGGGGATAAGCAACATGTAGACCACAACACTTTGGTCCACCATATAGAACCTAATTGCGAATCTCACCAGGATTACAAGGGTATTTTTGATGCCAATGCTACTGGTGTATTTAATGGTAAAGTGGTGGTAGAAAAAGAAGCACAAAAAACAAATGCGTTTCAGGCTAATAACAACATATTAGTCAGTGATAAAGCCACTATAAATACAAAACCTCAACTTGAAATTTTTGCAGATGATGTTAAATGTTCGCACGGTTGTACCATTGGACAACTAGATGAAAGCGCCATGTTTTATCTACGATCAAGAGGAATCCCAGAAAAAGAGGCTCGAGGATTACTAATGTATGCCTTTAGTAATAATGTTTTAGATTCTGTGAAAATCCCTGAAATTAAAAGTAGAATCACCAAACTTATTGCGCAAAAACTAGGTGTTAATATAGGGTTTGATTTGTAGATGAGCACAATTCAAAAACATATAGAATTTGATGTTGAAGCCATAAGAAAAGACTTCCCAATACTTAATAGAGAAGTAAATGGAAAGCCCTTAATCTATCTTGACAATGCCGCAACATCTCAAACACCGCGACAAGTCATTGATGTTATTGTAGATTATTACAGTAATTATAACGCTAACATACATCGTGGTGTGCATACACTTAGCCAAGAGGCTACTGATGCTTATGAACAGGCTCGCCTTAAAATTCAGAAGCATTTTAATGCCAAACATGGTCATGAGATTATTTATACCGCTGGCACAACCCACAGTATTAACCTAGTTGCAAACGGATTTGGCTCGCTATTAAAAAATGGTGATGAAGTCATTGTTTCTGCCCTAGAGCATCATAGTAACATTGTGCCTTGGCAAATGCTTTGTGAGCGCACTGGAGCAAAGCTTAAAGTTATTCCCATAAACACTAATGGAGAATTAATTTTAAGTGCATACGATGCTCTATTAAATGAAAACACAAAACTTGTTTTTGTTAACCACATATCTAATGCTTTAGGAACTATAAATCCTATTGAAACCATAATAGAAAAAGCACATGCCATAGGTGCAGCAGTGCTAGTGGATGGGGCGCAATCTTGCCCTCATCTTAAGCCAGATGTGCAAGCCTTAGATGTAGATTTTTATGTCTGTTCTGCCCATAAAATATGTGGTCCTACTGGTGTGGGTATGCTATACGGAAAGGAAAAATGGCTTAAAAAGTTACCCCCTTATCAAGGTGGTGGCGAAATGATTTCGGAAGTGTCTTTCGAAAAAACCACTTACGCAGATTTACCTCATAAATTTGAAGCTGGCACACCTAATATTTGTGGTGGTATTGCTTTTGGGGCTGCTTTAGATTATATGAACACTATAGGATTTGAAACCATTGCCGCATACGAAAATGAGCTATTAGCATATGCTACAGCACAAATGCTTCAGATAGAAAATTTAAAAATTTACGGTACTGCAAAAAACAAAACATCAGTTATTTCCTTCAACATTGGAAATATTCACCCTTACGATATAGGAACCATTCTAGACAAAATGGGAATTGCTGTTCGTACAGGTCATCATTGTGCGCAACCCATAATGGATTATTATAAAATTCCTGGAACTGTGCGTGCTTCGTTTATGTTTTACAATACTAAAAAAGAAATAGATAGGTTTATCGCTGCACTCAAAAAAGCGGTAATGATGTTGTCATAAACTTAAAGGCATTTAATTAAAAAAACATCTCAATTGAGATGTTTTTTTTTGCTCAAATGTGTAATTCGTCGATCTCTTAGTAAAAATTTTAAGATTTTTTTAACTTTTTAACAAAATATATTTTATTCGTGAAAATTTTAACTAAAAACTCAAATAAAAAATGAAAAAAGCAATTTTAGGAATGGCTACATTGGCTCTTCTTTTTACTGGATGTAATGAAGACAGCAGCATTGAACAAGACCAAGCAAAAGTAGATATGAGCGACTTCTATCTGTATACAGATGCAACAGATGATGGCACTTCAAATGCAAGACTTGGCAATGTAAAAAACTGCGGTTCAATGACCGTTCTTAATAGACAGTTAAATGAAAATCCTGGCCTATACAAAAAAATGTATGATATAGAATTACAATCAAGGAAATTTATGGCTAATGCAAAACCTAAAGGCGGAAACGGCGGCGGAAACGGCGGCGGCGGCGGAGACACTGGTGGTGGCGGAGACCCTGTTGATGATGGTTTAGGAACACTAAATATCCCTGTGTACATTTACGTAATTTACTCTAATGATCAACAAAATATTAGTTCTGCTCAAATCAATTCTCAAATGGCTGTGTTAAACTCAGACTTTAACGATACTAACTTTAGTGATGTTCGTCCAGAATTTCAAGGTTTAGGAGCAGATGTAGATATTAATTTTATGACTCCTGTAATAGACAGACAATTTAACTCAACTACGTCTTGGGGTACCAATAATGCTGTAAAAGCGGCTTACCCTGCGCAACCTGGCTACCTTACAATGTGGGTTGCTAATATTGGTGGTGGTATCTTAGGATATGCACAATTTCCGGGAGGTAATGCTGCAACAGATGGTGTTGTAATGTCTCCACAATATTTTGGAACAACTGGTTTTGTTTCTGCTCCTTTTAATGGTGGTCGTACAACAACTCACGAAGTAGGTCACTGGATGAACTTACGTCACATATGGGGAGATGGAAGATGTCGTCAAGACGATTTTGTAGCTGACACGCCTTCATCAGACGCTCCTAATTACCGTTGTGATTTAACAGAAGCTAGTTGTAGATCTACTGATATGGTAGAAAACTACATGGATTATTCTGACGATGATTGTATGGGTCTTTTTACTGAAGGTCAAAAAGCAAGAATGAGAGCAATATTTGCTCCAGGTGGTGCTAGGGAGGGCCTCATTAGTAGGGAACTAAAACCTTAATTATATATTTAATTAAAAGAGCATCATATGATGCTCTTTTTTTTGTATCATCACAATAGTTTTTAAATTGTGATATCTTTACTTAAAATCTATATGAAAAATGAAATTAATATTTAGTCTTTTAAGTCTTCTTTTAATAAATAAAGAATGTAATTCTTCTAAAACACCTGTTTTAGAAAATGAAAATAGGCCTACAACACAAACTCAAAATCTCGAAGCTGAAAAACTGCAAGACCAAAATATGATCATCAGTTATTCTGCCTTTACCAGAGGAACAAGTAAAAAAATAACAGTATCAAAGTCGGAAATTATTGTTGAAAATTCAACTGCAAAAACACCAAAAACCAAACTGCCTTGCAGTGCTGAAGATTGGGAGCATATTTCTACTCTCATCTCAAAAATAGACACTAAAAACTTGACAAATCTTAAACCCCCTTCGACAAAATCGTACAGCGATGCTGGCCTTGCAGCAAACTTAAAAATAAGTATTGCAGATAAAATGTATGCTACCCAAGATTTTGACCATGGTAATCCTCCAAAAGAAATTGCCCCATTAGTTAATAAGCTGTTATCATTTATTGAAAAAGGACAATAAATAAGGCTTATTTTGTAATTTTGCTTCAAATTTTGACGATGACTATACAGGATATACAAGACGAGATTATTGATGAATTTTCAATGTTTGAAGATTGGGAAGAACGTTACCAATACATGATAGATTTGGGTAAAACCTTACCTCTAATTGACGATGCTCATAAAACAGAAGATAACATTATAAAAGGTTGCCAAAGTAAAGTCTGGGTACATGCCCATATGAATGATGATAAAATAGAATTTACAGCCGACAGTGATGCCATCATTACGAAAGGAATCATTGCCATATTGATTCGAGTTTTTTCTAATCAACACCCAAAAGCTATCATTGAAGCTAATACTGATTTTATTGATACGATTGGACTTAAAGAGCACTTATCACCTACCAGAGCCAACGGCCTTGTGAGTATGATAAAACAGTTAAAAATGTATGCCATAGCATACCAAACACAATTAAATTAATATGAGCGATACTACTATAGACACAGCAGCACTAGGCGATAAAATCGTTAAAGTTGTAAAAACCATATACGACCCTGAAATCCCAGTAGACATCTATGAACTTGGATTAATCTATGATGTTTTTGTTAATGAAGATTTTGATGTTAAAATTCTTATGACACTTACATCTCCCAATTGCCCTGTTGCGGAAACATTACCACTTGAGGTAGAGGAAAAAGTAAAATCCATCAACGAAGTTAAAGATGCTGAAGTTGAAATTACTTTTGATCCGCCATGGTCTCAAGACCTTATGAGTGAAGAAGCCAAACTAGAATTAGGAATGTTATAAATATCCCATTATGAATACCACCGGAATAGACGCTATAGCCTTTTATGTCCCTCAACTTTATGTTTCAATGGATAACTTGGCAGAGGCCAGAGGTATTCCTGCTGAAAAATTAAAACGTGGGCTTGGTCTTCAAAAAATGGCAGTACCAAATATTGGTGAAGATGCGGCCACTTTTGCTGCTAATGCCCTCCTTAACCTCATCTTACAGAATAACGTCAATCCTAATGAAATAGGACGCATATATCTAGGTACAGAAAGTGCTGTTGATGGATCAAAACCTACAGCAACTTATGCTGTTGAGATTGTTGAAAAAGAATTGGCAAAAGCATATGGGACGAGATGTTTTAAAAACTGTGATATCCTAGATATGACCTTTGCTTGCATTGGTGCTGTTGATGCCCTTCACAATAGTTTAGATTGGGTAAAACAAGATGCTAGCAGAAAAGCTGTGGTTATTGCTTCAGACTTATCAAAATACGATATCAATTCCACAGGAGAATATACTCAAGGTGCTGGCGCTGTAGCCGTTTTAGTTAGCCATAATCCTTCCATCCTCTCAATTAACGAAACTTGGGGTGTAGCTTCAAAAAGTGAGGGTGACTTCTTTAAACCGCGTAGGACTTATAAAAAAGCTGAACTATTAAAATCTGTTTTAAAGGAATTAAAAGTTGATGCTTCAAAAGAAACTATTGATACTTTTATAAAATCTACAACATCAGAATTTTGGTCAGACAGTAACGAAGTTGTTGAAGTTTTTAAAGAGGAACCTGTGTTCGATGGGCAGTTTTCTAATGCTTGTTATGAAGATAGAATTACGGAGGCTTTAACACATTTCAATTCTCAAAAGAAAACAGATTTTGTGAACAATTGGAATCAGTTTGTGTTTCATTTACCTTATGCTTATCACGGTCGTCGTATTATTTTTGATAATTGGCTAAACTGGATAAAAAGCTCTGAGATCTATAATTTTTTAATAAATGAGGTGGGTAAACCTGAAGATTCAGATGCGAAAACTTGGCAAAAATCTGTTTACAAATCAAAATTATATAGTGATTTTATATCTCAAAATATAGCTGCAGGAGAATTAGCTTCATCAGAAATTGGCAATATGTACACGGCTTCAATTTTTATGTCGCTTTTAAGTTATTTGTCCGATAGTTTTAACAACGCTAAAGATATTTCTGGAAATATTATTGGTTTTATAGGTTACGGTAGTGGTTCAAAATCTAAAGTATTTGAAGGAACTGTCCAACCCAATTGGGCTTCAAGATTAAAAGACATCAAACTATTTGAATACTTAGAAAACAGAACGGCCATTCAGGTAGATACTTACGAAAAAATTCATACGTCTAAATTAGTAAAACCTATTTTAGATGGTAGTAAAATTGCGCTAAGTTTTGTTGAAAAAGAAGACACCAATTACGGATTGAGACGTTATAAAGTCAATGAATAATGGCAGAAGAAATTGTAAATAGAGTTGCCAACAGCAAACTTAAAGTCATTGATTTAGAGGATTTTTATCCTGAAGGTAAACGCCTTTCCTTTGATATAAAAAATTGGCTTTGGGAAGATTTAGTACTTCGTGAAAAAGAATTTAGGGCTTATGTTGCTAAACACGATTGGTCACAATACAACAATCTATATGTTGCTTTGTATTGCTCAACAGAGGCTATTGTGCCTGATTGGGCGTATATGCTAATTTCTATCCAACTTCAAAATGTTGCAAAACTTACTGTTATTGGAAATTTGGAACACCTAGAATCTATACTTTACACTGAGATTATTTCTGGCCTAGACCTTTCTGAATATAAAGATGCACCAGTGATAATAAAAGGTTGTTCTCATAAACCTGTCCCAGCAAACGCTTTAGTTTTGTTGGCCCAAAAACTGAAGCCTATAGCTAAATCCATAATGTTTGGTGAAGCCTGTTCATCTGTCCCGCTCTTTAAGAGAAAATAATTGTGACCTGCAAAGATTAAAAGTGTCTCAAAGGAAATATAGATATATGCTATATTTGTAATAGAATTCATAAAACCTTCAATAAATGAAAACTAAATTATTACTATCGATTTTACTCGCATTAACTGTTAGTATTGGATTTTCTCAAACCAAAGAAGAATTACAAAAACAGAAAGCTGAAAAACAAGCAGAAGCAGATAAATTTCAAGGAGAAGCAAATGCTTTACAAGCGCAAATAGATGCTTTGCCCGGCTGGAGAACTGGAATTTTTGGTACCATAGGAGGAAGCTTATCTAACTTTAGTAATTGGTATGCACAAGGCGCACCTAACAACGCTTCGGGAAATATTGGTTTTACAGTAAATGCATTTGCAAATAAATTAGAAGAAAAGTACTTCTGGAGAAATAGTTTAAACTTAAATTTAAACTGGACAAAATTAGACAACAAAGATATTGACACAGACAGTGACGATTTTGAACCTACTACCGATGTTTTTAACCTCACCTCTTTATACGGTAGAAAGTTAAGTGATAAGTGGGCAGTTTCTGGATTGTTAGAATACAGAACAACACTATTAAATAACTTTAATGATCCTGGATACTTAGACTTAGGTGTTGGTTTCACATGGACACCAATAACAGACTTGGTCGTTGTAATCCATCCGTTAAACTACAACTTTGTCTTTGCTGATGACGATACTATTTTTGAAAGTTCGCTAGGGGCTAAAATTGTTGCGGACTATACAAGACAAATTGGAAAAGTAAATTTTAAAACAAACTTATCTGCCTTTGCTAGTTATGAAAGCAGTGACCTATCTAACTGGACATGGATTAACTCATTTAGTTATACGCTTTGGAAAGGTTTAGGTGTTGGTTTTGACTTTGGCCTAAGAAGCAATAAGCAAGAAGCTCTAAACTACCAAGTTAACACCTTAGGAAATACAACTACTACATTTGAAAATGTAGACAATGATTTACAATCGTATTATACAATTGGTATGAGTTATAATTTCTAAAAGAAATATTTACAAATAAAAAAAGGGCTCTGTTAAAGCCCTTTTTTTATTCAATATCAGCAACATCTGGATATAAAAATTGATTGTACGGAAAACGTGTTACGTGTATCTCACGAACTTCTTTATATACACGTTTTCTAAAATCATCTAAGTTTTCTTTATTTAATGCCGAAATAAATAAACCATTGTCACCTATTTTAGACATCCATGTCTGCTTCCACTCATCAATAGAGTAATTGGCTTTTGTACGTTCAATTACTAGGTCTTCTTCATCATAAGGCGCTGCTTCATAAGCATCAATTTTGTTAAAAACCATTATTGTTGGTTTACCCTTACTCTCAATTTCGTCCAATATTTGATTTACTGATGCAATATGTTCTTCAAAATTAGAATGCGATATATCTACAACATGCAATAACAAATCTGCTTCTCTAACCTCATCTAAAGTACTTTTGAAAGACTCAATCAATTGAGTAGGCAGCTTTCTTATAAAACCAACAGTATCACTGACCAAAAACGGCAAATTCCCTATAACAACTTTGCGCACCGTTGTATCTAACGTTGCAAATAACTTATTTTCTGCAAAGACTTCAGACTTACTTATAACATTCATCAAAGTAGATTTACCAACATTAGTATATCCTACCAAAGCTACTCTCACTAACTTTCCACGGTTACCACGCTGTACCGCCATTTGCTTATCAATAGTTTTAATTTTTGCTTTTAATAGTGAAATTTTATCACGAACAATTCGCCTATCCGTTTCAATTTCCGTTTCACCTGGACCACGCATACCGATACCTCCTTTTTGGCGTTCAAGGTGAGTCCACATTCCTTTTAGTCGCGGTAATAAATATTGACATTGTGCCAATTCAACTTGCGTACGTGCATAACTAGTTTGTGCACGTTGCGCAAAAATATCTAGAATTAAATTTGTTCGGTCAAGAATCTTACAATTCAATATTTTACTAATATTACGTTCTTGGGCTGGCGATAATTCGTCATCAAAAATAACTGTACCTACTTCATGTTCTTTTACGTACTCTTGTACGTCATTCATCTTACCTGTACCAATAAAGGTTTTTGGGTTAGGCATATCTAACTTTTGGGTATAGCGTTTCACCACTTCTCCACCAGCAGTGTAGGTCAAAAACTCTAACTCATCTAAATATTCTTTAGACTTCTCCTCGTCTTGCTCTCTTGTAACTACGCCGATAAGAACGACTTTTTCTAAACTTATATCTTTTTGCTCTAGCATATATTATCTAATGTCTCTGATTCGTTTCAGAACAACATAGTGCAAATTTAGGCATTTGCGCTATATCCCATTATCTATATTAATTATATCTTTAGCGGTATGAGTATAAAACACACTATTGCATTTTATAATATTGAAAATCTTTTTGACACAAAAGATGATATTCATACCAATGATGATGATTTTTTACCTTCATCAGCTAAAAGATGGACAACCAAACGTTATGAAAACAAGCTCTATAAATTGGGGCAAGTCATATCTCAGATTGGCGAGGCAGACGTTATTACACCTCCAGCTATTGTTGGGCTAGCAGAAGTAGAAAACAAGCATGTGGTTAAAGATTTAATAGAGAGTAAACATTTAAAGCATTACAACTATGACGTCGTGCATTATGATTCATCTGATGAACGCGGTATTGATGTGGCTCTAATTTATAATACAGCTGTTTTTGAAGTATCACATTCCGAACCTTTTGCTGTATATCTCAACAAGGAAGATGGAAGTCGTGATTATACGCGTGATGTTTTATTAGTCTCAGGAAGATTAAATGGGGAAGAACTGCATGTCATTGTAAATCATTGGTCATCTCGACGCCAAGGTGAAAAAGAAACCGAAAACAAACGCTTAGCTGCCGCGGAAACCGTTAATCGTGTTGTTGAAGAATTACAAAATAACTACCATGAACCAAAAGTGATTGTTATGGGAGATTTTAATGACACACCGTACAGCAACAGCCTTCTTTCATTAGAAGAAAAATCAAACCTTTACAATCCATTCAAAAAAATATCGACCCACGACAAAGGCAGTTTGAATCATGATTTTGAATGGCTTTTGTTTGACCAAATTCTAATTTCTACTAACTTTTTTGACACCAAGTCAACAAAGTTTAACTTATCTGAATCAAATGTTTTTAATTCACAATTTTTAACCCAGTACCATGGAAAATACAAAGGACAACCTTTTAGAACCTATGTCGGCAAACGCTACAAAGGTGGTTACAGTGATCACTTTCCTGTATATATAGAATTGAAAGAAGATTAAAATGAAACTTTTATATTGTACAATACTGAGTTTGTTTTGTCTGCTTAGCTTTTCGCAACAAGACCCGCAATACTCACTTTACATGTACAATTTGCCTGTTCTTAATCCAGCTTATGTTGGCGCCACAGAACATGTAAATCTAGGGTTACTCTACAGAGACCAATGGACAAAAATTGATGGTGGACCGCAAACAAGTACTTTTTATGGAAATTTTAAACTCTCTGAAAATTTAGGTACAGGTATTTCTGTAATTGCCGACCAACTTGGACCTGTAAGCGAGACAAATGTTTACGCAGATATTGCTTACAGCATTACTTTAAAAAACAATCATAAACTCGCTTTTGGACTAAAAGTTGGAGCAACTTTTCATGATATAGGACTTAATAACTTAACGGTCTTTGACGCAAACGACCCTTTTTTTAGTGAAAACATAAACAGCACCACACCAAATATTGGTGCTGGGCTATTCTATTTTACAGATAATTATTATGCGGGGATTTCTATTCCTAATATGCTAAATGCTGTTCACCTTAACGCAAATGGAAATAAATTAGGGTCTGAAACACAGCACTTTTTTGTCACTGGTGGTTATGTCTTTCAATTATCTAAAAACATAAAACTGAAACCTTCCTTTTTGGTTAAATCTGCATTTGAAGCACCGCTCTCTTTTGATTTAAATACAAATGTATTATTATATGATGTCTTGGAATTAGGTCTATCTTACCGTTATGACGATTCGTTTTCGGGGTTGGTAAACTTTGCTATTACACCACAGCTAAATATTGGTTATGCTTACGATGCCATAACTTCAGACATTAGAGCATTTTCAGCGTCTTCACACGAAGTTATCATTAGATACAATTTTGCCAAAACGGAAAGGCGTATAAAATCGCCTCGGTTTTTTTAACTACCAGAGTTTAAAGGGTAGCTTGCTCAAATTAGAATTATAATATCTAATATCTCCTGTCACTTCTTCACCCAACCAATCCGGTTTTTCAAAAGATTCATTTTCTGAATTTAATTCTACTTCGGCAATGATTAAACCTTCATTTTCACCGTAAAATTCATCAATTTCAAAAATGTGACTCCCAGCTTTAACTTCGTATCTGGTTTTGTCAATAATCCCTTTTTCGCAAAGTTTTAAAAGAGACTCCGCCTCATCCACAGCTATGTCTTTTTCCCACTCAAAACGACTTAAACCGTCGGAAGACGATTTTCCTTTAACGGTTAAAAACCCTTTATCTTTTTTTATTCGGACACGTACTGTACGTTCTGCATGACTGTTTAAAAACCCTTGTTTTATACAATAAGAATTAAATGCTTTAGTTTTAAAAGCATCCGATTGTACTAAAAATTTACGTTCTATTTCTACAGCCATAATTTGGTCTTATAAAAGACATTTAATGTCTAAATTTACAGTATGTCTAACGATTTACCAATCCGAAAAATAATTCATGTAGATATGGATGCCTTTTATGCATCTGTTGAGCAGTTAGACAATCCTAAATTAAGAGGAAAACCTATCGCTGTTGGCGGTGGTGGTAAACGCGGTGTTATTAGTGCAGCAAGCTACGAAGCTCGTAAGTTTGGTGTTAGGAGTGCTATGTCTGGTCGGCTTGCAGAAAAGCTATGCCCAGATTTAATTTTTGTGAAAACCAATTTTGACCGATACAAGGAAGTATCTCAAACCATTCGAAAAATTTTTCATAAGTATACAGATTTGGTTGAGCCATTGTCATTAGATGAGGCTTATCTGGATGTGACAGAAAATAAAATTGGGATGCCAAGCGCCTCTGTAATTGCCCAACAAATTAGACAGCGGATTTTTAAAGAAACCGGTTTAACAGCCTCTGCAGGAATTTCTATTAATAAATTTGTAGCCAAAGTAGCAAGTGATTACAACAAACCAAATGGTCAAAAAACGGTTAATCCAGAAGATGTTTTACATTTTTTAGAAGCGTTAGATATCCGAAAGTTTTATGGTGTCGGAAAGGTCACCGCCGAAAAAATGTACCAAAAAGGGATTTTTACAGGAAAAGATTTAAAAGCAAAAAGCTTGGAATACCTTTCTGAAAACTTCGGAAAATCCGGAAGCTATTATTACCATATTGTTCGTGGTATCCATAACAGTGAAGTGAAACCAAATCGCATTCGGAAGTCCTTAGCGGCAGAACGTACCTTTAGCGAAAATCTATCTTCAGAAATCTTTATGCTAGAAAAATTAGAGCATATAGCTGAAGAAGTTTCGCGACGTTTATCTAAAAGTAATGTCGCCGGTAAAACGGTAACACTGAAGATAAAATATAGTGATTTTACACTCCAAACACGAAGCAAAACATTGCCTTATTTTGTTAGCGATAAAGCCATAATTCTAGAAACAGCTAAAGATTTATTATATCAAGAAAAGTTGAATAATTCTGTTCGATTATTGGGCATTTCATTATCAAATTTAAATACGGAACACCCAAAAAAGAAGGCAAATAAAAGTATCGAAAAACCTATTAGTGTTCAATTAAAATTTGAGTTTTAAAATCTTAATTAATAATTAGCTAAATTTGAAAAACACCCACAAATAATGAAACTATTCACAACAATTGAAGGCAAATTACATTTTAAATCTATTTCTTGTTTTTGGCTAGTTTTTATGCTTTTATCCTCATGTGAGAATACTAATGAAAAAATAAAAAAAATAAAACAGCCTAATATACTTCTTATCGTTGCAGATGACATGGGTTATGCAGATTTAGGTTGTTTTGGAAGCGATATTAGTACTCCAAATATTGACAAAATTGCTAATGAAGGCATAAGGTTTTCAAACTTTTATTCCGCTCCTAGCTGCGCGCCTGCAAGAGCTTCTTTACTAACTGGTGCAGACAACCACATGGCAGGTGTTGGGTCTCAATTTTATCGTTCTGAAGACCAATGGGGCTACGAAGGCTTTTTAAGTAATCGTGTGGTTACAATTCCTCAGTTATTTAAAGATAATAATTACCAAACCTATATGGTTGGCAAGTGGCATTTAGGAGGAAAGAAAGACCAGTTAGCTCATAATAAAGGTTTTCAAAAGTCCTTTATTTTGCATCATGGTGCTGCAGCTCATTATAATAACCTTGGGTTTGTTGGGTTAGATAACCCTTCAATATATACATTAAATGGTGATGAAGTAGCTTGGCCAGAAAATGCATATTCTACAGACTTATATACGGATTACCTATTAAAATTTATTTCAGAAGGAAAATCAGCAAAAAAACCTTTTTTTGCTTTGGCAGCGTATACATCTCCGCATTGGCCATTGCAAGTAGACAGTAGTTATTGGAAGAAATACGAAATAAAATATGAAGCTGGTTATGAAGCTCTCAGATTAAAACGCTTAAAGGACCTTAAGAGAAAAGGCATAATTAGTAATGACCATCAGCTACCTCCACTGCATCCTTCAATTAGCCCTTGGGATTCTCTTAGCGCTAAAGAACAGAAAATTGAAACACGCAAAATGGCATTGTATGCAGGTATGTTAGAAAATTTAGATTATAACATAGGACGGTTAATTTCTCAATTAAAGAAAAATGGTATTTATGATAATACTGTTCTCATTTTTATGAGTGATAATGGTGCCGCGTATAGAGACTTCTATGAAGCAGGCCCTTATAAAGAGTTTCTTCAGCAAAATTACGATAATAGCTATGAAAATATGGGAAACCCTTCTTCTTTTGTTTCTTACGGCCCCGCATGGGCAGAGGCTGGCTCGGCACCATTTAGATACTATAAACAATATACATTTGAAGGAGGTATACGTGTTCCTATGGTTATAAAATTACCAACAGCCAAAAATACCGGTAGTATTAATAATGCTCATACTACACTTACAGATATAGCCCCTACACTTTATGATATAGCAAATATAGAATTCCCTGAAACCTATAACGGAAATCCAATTTTTCCTTTAAAAGGAAAATCTATACGCCCTCTTATTAATGGAGATACAGATATAGTACATTCAAAAGATGAAGCCTGGACAATGGAGCATCATCATCATGCTTTGGTCAGAAAGGGGTCTTGGAAACTAGTTAATCCTGGAATGGGATGGGATGAATCTAAATTTGAATTATACAATCTTGATACCGACCCTAGTGAAAGTAATGATATAAAAGGGAATCATCCTAAAAAATATAAAGAACTCTTAACTGTTTGGAAAAACTATAAAGAAACATATCGTATTCAAAACTATAATGAAAAAAACGATTAATTTGAGGTCTATAAAAACTGAACAAGATGAAACCTAAATTCTTAGGCGTATCGCCAGTTTTACCAAGTCAAGATATAGATAGAGATGTCGCTTGGTATGAAAAACAGCTTGGATTCATGCTTCTGCACAAAGATAATATGTATGCCGTCATGCAACGTGAAAATATTTGTATCCACTTACAATGGCATGCAGACACAGACAACGACCCTTTGCTTGGCGGCTCAGTTATTAAGATTTTTGTTGATGAGATACAATCTATATTTCAAGAGTTTGTAAAACGTGGCACTGTAAAACCCGAAAAGCTGCGATTAAAAACTGCATGGTACACCAACGAGTTTGGCTTTTACGACTTGAATAATAATGCTATTTTCTTTGTCGAAGATTTGTATACGTCTTCGCTTTCAAACTACTAAAATTAATCATGAAATCACCAAAATTAATCGTTCTCCTAATCTCACTTTCGTTTCTATTTTCATGTAAGGAAACCTTAAAACAAGTAAAAGACACTCCAAAAGAACAATCTGAAGTTAAAAAAGAAGGTGTTCAACCTTTTGCAGAAAACACTTTTTCTCAATATACTAATGTTAGAGATTTTACGATTAGCACTACTGAAGATGAAGCATATTTTTCGCTTCAAAGTCCAGGGAGGGAATTGTCAGTGATTATGAAGATGAAAAAGCAAAATAATAAATGGAAAACCCCAGAAATTAGTACTTTCTCAGGAAAGTATACTGACTTAGAGCCTTTTCTATCACCAGATAATCTTAGATTATACTTTGCGTCTAATCGACCAGTAGCCAAAGATAGTTCCACAACTAAAGATTTTGATATTTGGTATGTTAAACGTAATAGCTTAGATGCAGAATGGTCTAGCCCGCAAAACTTAGGGGCGCCTGTAAACACAAAAGCTGATGAATTTTACCCAGCTATTACTAATTCTGGAAACATATATTTCACAGCTATTACAGAAGAAACCGGACCTGCAGATGATATTTTTGTGAGCCATTGGGAGAACAACAGCTACTCTAAACCCTTAATTTTAAGCGATTCAATTAATACCAAAGGTGCGGAGTTTAATGCTTTTGTTGCGCCAGATGAATCTTATATTATTTTTAGTGGGTGGCAAAGATCAGACGGTATTGGGGCTGGTGACATGTACATCAGTGAAAAAGCAGATGGTCAATGGGCTATAGCTAAAAATCTTGGTGAAATTATTAACTCCAAACAAACTGATTTTTGCCCTTTTGTGGCAAATGGTAAACTCTATTTTACAAGCCGAAGAAGTAATGTTGCCAATAAAGAAAATGGATTTACTAACACAGAAGAACTACTCTCTGAAATTAACAGGTATGACAATGGTTTCAGCCGTATTTATCGAGTAGATATTGGTTCGCTAATAAATGAATAATAGGTCTTTAAAAACTGAACTAAAAACTACAAGTCTCAATCTCAGTAACACGCAACGTGTTAACCATCCCTTTGGCTTGTATAGGCATTGCTGCCAAACTAATCAACATATCACCAACGTCTAAATAGCCTTTTTTACAAGCTATAGCATTAACGTCTTCAATGGTCTCATCTGTACTTACAAATTTATCATAATGGAAAGCCGTTACGCCCCATAATAAACTTAATTGTGTTAAAATACGTTTGTTGGATGTAAATACTAATACATGTGCTGATGGTCGCCATGCAGATATCTGAAAGGCCGTATAGCCACTATTAGTCAGGGTAGAAATCGCTTTGGCGTCTATTTCATTAGCCATTTTAGCAGCATGGTAACAAATAGATTTTGTAATGTATCTATTAGTGCGTATATGTGGTGGTAATTGTGGGACTTCTATCAACGAAGAATCTTCAACACTTCTTATAATATTAGCCATTTGTTTAATCACCTGTACAGGATATTTACCAACTGATGTTTCTCCTGATAACATAACAGCATCAGCACCGTCCATTACAGAATTAGCAACATCATTAACCTCTGCACGTGTTGGTGTTAAGCTAGAAATCATTGTTTCCATCATCTGTGTAGCGATAATAACTGGGATACGCGCACGCTTTGCTCTATGTACCAATTGCTTTTGTACTAATGGCACTTCTTCTGCAGGAATTTCTACTCCTAAGTCACCACGAGCCACCATTAAACCATCACAGTATGCAACTATTTTATCTATATTCTCAACAGCTTCTGGTTTTTCAATTTTAGCAATAATTGGAATTTTGTGCTCGCTATGCTCGCTAATTAATTTCTGTAATTGCATTAGGTCTTCGGCGTGACGTACAAAAGACAATGCAATCCAATCGACTTGTTGCTCAATGGCAAAAATAGCGTCTTCAATATCTTTTTCGGTTAATGCCGGCTGAGATATGTTGGTGTTTGGTAGGTTAACCCCTTTCTTAGATTTTAATGGTCCTCCTTGGATAACTTTTGCTTTTACTTCAGATTTTTTATCTGTAGAAACCACTTCAAAAATAAGTTTTCCATCATCTAAAAGAATGCGTTCGCCTGGTTTTGCATCTTGTGGAAAACGGTCGTAAGTCATGTAAACACGCTCCTTAGTACCTTCAAATCGTTTTCCTGTCGCAAAAATAATTTCATCTCCTGGGTTTACGACTACTTCTTCCTTCATCTTACCAACCCTTAGTTTTGGGCCTTGTAAATCTCCTAAAATAGCAGCATTATAACCATGTTCTTCGTTAAGTTCGCGAATCATTTTTATACGCTCCTTTACACCATCATAATCGGCATGTGAAAAGTTTATTCTAAAAACATTTGCGCCTTCATCTAACATTTCTTTTAAAACTGCCTTGCTACTTGTAGCTGGTCCTAAAGTTGCAACTATCTTCGTTTTCATATTCTTCATTAATTCTAAAAAATTAAATGTTCTTTTGACTTTATTTTTTCTAAATCTACTGTGTATGTCGTTATAATTTGTGAGATACTCTGTAACTTACTAATTATTAGTTTTTCGTTTATTTGATAGGTATCATTAGAAATTTTGATAAAAAAATCAACCTGCTTCATTTCTGGAATAAGATTGTAAGTTTTTGTTATTTTTTTATCATTAGCAAACAAAACACCACTACTTGCTAGACTTTCCTCTTCACGTTTACAAATATTAGCTATGAGATGCCATGTGATGTCTTTTGGCGCATCATAATACTCGTAAACTGCGTAAGAAGAAGAGGTGTAATTAAGGTCCAAATCTTTTTCTTTTCGAATAAATTGAACTCCTAAAGACTTATTTAGCATATAAGCCAAACGATAATCTTCTAATCTACAGTGTACGGCAATAAGCAAATATGTATCGTCATAAAAATCATCAACTAAAAGCTTGTGCAATGCCATTTGCTATCTATAAATACGAGGTAAATATAAGGTATAAAACTAGTAGATACATACAGTTTATATGAAACTTAACCTTATCTTTAAACGAAAACGTTTGCGTTATTTTGCTCAGAGCAAAATATTAGTCATCGTTTGGACATCTGTTTTTGAAAAGCGAAAAATGCGCGTTTAGATGCTTTTTCTTCGGCTTTCTTTTTTGAGGTTGCTCTACCTTTTGATATGACTTTAGCATCTATACTCAGTTTTACAGAAAAGTGTTTTAGAGCATCGTTACCGGTATCCTCGTACACTTCATAATCAAAGGTTTTCTTTTCTTTTTGGCACCACTCAATCAATAAACTCTTATAGCTAATAACCTTACCTTCAAGCTTTTCAATATCTACATGAGGTAAAATAACATTTTGGTAAACAAATTTTTCACATGCTCTGTAGCCTTTATCAAGATAAATAGCCCCTACCAAAGATTCAAATAAATTACCGTGAATATTACTACCAAAATTATCTTTTGGAATCCGACTCCTAACAAGAGCTATAAGATTGAGCTCTTTGCCTAACTCGTTTAAGTGTTGCCTACTCACAACCTTTGAACGCATTTTTGTAAGATACCCTTCATCTCCGTGCGGCACTTCACTATACAAAAAAGAAGCTATGACAGATCCTAACATGGCATCACCAACAAATTCCAACCTTTCGTAATTAATAGCATTCCCTTTTTTGTCCTTTATATTCATAGAACGGTGTGTAAACGCCTTAAGGTAGAGGGATTTCTTTTTGGGTTTGAACCCTAAAATTTGCTTTAGTTGTAAAAAAAAATTCCCGTCTTCTTCAGAACGGGAATTTTTTAATATGTTACGAATGATGCTCATTCGGGATTTAATCTAATTTTTTGAATAACACACAGGCGTTATGACCGCCAAATCCAAATGTATTACTCATAGCTACTTTAATATCGCGCTTCTGTGCTTTATTGAGTGTTAAATTCAATTCTGGGTCTATGTTTTCATCAACTGTTTCGTGGTTAATGGTTGGTGGCACAATACCATGCTCCATAGCCATTATTGAAGCAATAGCTTCAATAGCTCCGGCAGCGCCTAGTAAGTGACCCGTCATAGACTTTGTAGAATTAATATTTATAGTCTTTGCGTGACTTCCAAACACTTCAGATATAGCCTTAAGTTCTGCAACATCACCTAATGGTGTCGATGTTCCATGTGTATTTATATGATCTACATCTTCGGGGTTTAATCCTGCATTTTCTATACAATTTTTCATTACCGCAATAACGCCAATACCTTCCGGGTGTGGTGCTGTCATATGATAAGCGTCTGATGATAAACCACCACCTACAACCTCTGCATATATTCTAGCTCCTCTTGCTTTGGCATGCTCGTACTCTTCTAAAACTATAGAACCTGCGCCCTCACCTAAAACAAAACCATCTCGATTTGCATCGAAAGGTCTTGAGGCCGTCTCAGGACTATCATTACGTGTACTCATTGCATGCATAGCATTAAAACCACCCATACCGGCAATAGTAACTGCCGCTTCACTTCCTCCAGTAATAACAACATCACAATGACCTAAACGAATTGTGTTAAGGGCATCAATCATTGAATTGGCAGAAGATGCGCAAGCCGATACTGTTGTATAGTTTGGACCCATAAACCCATATTTAATGGATATGTTTCCAGGCGCTATATCAGCAATCATTTTGGGAATGAAACGTGGATTAAATCTTGGTGTCCCATCTCCAGCTGCATAATTTAACACTTCTTCCTGAAATGTCTCTAAGCCTCCGATTCCGGCACCCCAGATAACACCCACTCTATACTTGTTAAGTTCGTCTAAGTCAAGTTTTGAGTCTGCAATTGCTTCATCCGAAGCAACCATGGCATACTGCGAAAACTTATCCATTTGTCGCGCTAACTTTCTATCAATAAAGTCAGTAACTTCAAAGTTTTTTATTTCACAAGCAAATTGCGTTTTGAACTTTTCAGTATCAAAATATGTTATTGGCGCAGCCCCACTCTTACCATTAATAAGGCCATTCCAATATTCATCTTTGGTATTGCCTATTGGTGTAAGTGCTCCTAAACCGGTGACTACAACTCGCTTTAATTCCATGAAATTAACTTCTTATTTTGCTTCTTCTATGTATGAGATAGCTTGACCAACTGTTGCAATATTTTCTGCTTGATCATCTGGTATCTGAATATCGAACTCTTTTTCGAATTCCATGATTAACTCTACTGTATCTAATGAATCTGCTCCTAAATCGTTAGTAAAGCTAGCTTCTGTTACAACTTCGTTTTCATCAACACCTAATTTGTCTACGATAATCGCTTTTACTCTTGATGCAATGTCTGACATAATCTTTTAATTTTTAAGTTTTAATTAGACCGCAAAAATAAAAAACTTTATTTTAAAAAATAGATTTACCTGTAAAATGTGTCTTATATAGATAAAAATAGAAATAAGTATTTAGTTTTTGAGCCTAATTGTTAATTATTATTCTTTTTTTTGTTTGAATAATGTTAAGCTGACAACTGTTTATGAAGCGTATTGTAATTTTTGCGTCCGGCTCTGGAAGTAATGCTGAAAATTTGATAAAGTTTTTTCAAAACAATGACCATGCGTCTGTTATTCAAGTATTGACTAACAATCCCCATGCCAAAGTCTTAGACCGTTGCAAACGTCTTGGTGTTAGTGCATTTTCTTTTAATAAAACAGGATTTACAGAAACTGAAGATGTGCTTAATCTTTTGAAAGTAAAAAACCCAGACTTAATTATTTTAGCTGGTTTTTTATGGAAATTTCCAGAAAACATCTTACATCATTTTCCAAATAAAGTGATTAACGTTCATCCTGCACTATTACCAAAATTTGGCGGGAAAGGCATGTACGGTATACATGTACACCAAGCCGTGATAGAGAATAATGAGGCTGAAAGCGGTATAACTATTCATTACGTCAATGAGAATTATGACGAAGGTGCTACTATTTTTCAAGCCAAATGTGAAGTTTTAAAAACCGATACTGCTGAAGATGTGGCGGCAAAAATTCATGCTTTAGAGATGGAACATTTTCCAAAGGTGGTTGAAAAGCTTTTAAATGAGTAAAAAGAAAAAAAAATACTACACTATCTGGAAAGGACATCATACTGGTGTTTTTGAAACTTGGGAGGACTGTAAAGCCCAAATCAAAAATTTTGAAGGTGCCCAGTACAAATCATTTGCAACGTTTGAAGCTGCAAAAAAAGCATTAAAAGGCGATTATAAAGACTATATTGGTCAATCCAAAACTTTTAAAAGTGAACTGTCTGAAGAACAGCTTAAAAAAATAGGAGAGCCCAATTACAATTCTATTGCTGTAGATGCCGCATCAAGCGGAAATCCTGGTAAAATGGAATATCGCGGGGTAGATACCAAAACAAAACAACAACTTTTTATTCAAGGGCCTTTTGAAGAAGGCACCAATAATATTGGGGAATTTTTAGCTATAGTGCACGCTTTGGCATTTCTTAAACAAAAAAATAGCAACCGCATTATATATACCGACTCAAAAACTGCAATGAGTTGGGTTCGCAAAAAAACCTGCAATACCAAACTACAGCGTAACGACAAAAACAAACCTGTTTTTGATTTAGTGGATCGTGCTGTAAAATGGTTACAAACCAATTCTTACAGCAGCACAATTGTAAAATGGGAAACTAAAGCTTGGGGGGAAATCCCTGCCGATTTTGGACGAAAATAGTTGCGGTTTCTTTGTGTAATTGCTTTTTTTGAGGAATATATTTTATGTAAATTTGCACCTTAATTTAAAACTAGGTAATGAGCAAATTAGTAATTGTTGGAACAGTAGCCTTTGATGCTATAGAAACACCTTTTGGTAAAACTGACAAAATCCTAGGCGGTGCTGGCACTTTTATTGGTCTGGCAGCTTCTAATTTTAATGTAGATTCTTCCGTAGTATCTATAGTAGGTGGAGATTTCCCGCAAGAATATCTAGATTTATTATCCGATAGAAATATTGACGTTTCTGGTATAGAAATCATTAAAGATGGTAAAACCTTCTTTTGGAGTGGCAAATACCATAACGACATGAATTCTCGTGACACTTTAGTTACAGAGCTTAATGTTTTAGAACACTTTAACCCAATAGTACCTGAAAATTATAGAAACGCTCATGTGGTTATGCTTGGTAATCTACATCCATCTGTTCAAATGAGTGTTCTTAACCAAATGACTGAAAAACCTAAACTTGTTGTTTTAGATACCATGAACTTTTGGATGGACTGTGCCTTAGAAGAATTACACGAAACCATTAAACATGTAGATGTAATTACTATCAATGATGAGGAAGCAAGACAATTGACTGGAGAATATTCCTTGGTTGTTGCTGCAAGAAAGATTCATGAATTGGGACCTAAATATGTTGTCATTAAAAAAGGGGAGCACGGTGCATTACTATTCCATGACGATAATGTGTTTTATGCACCGGCATTGCCATTAGAAGAAGTATTTGACCCAACAGGAGCTGGAGATACATTTGCCGGTGGCTTTACAGGTTATTTAGCAAAAACCAATGATTTTTCGTTTGAGAATATGAAAAAGGCGGTTATTTATGGTTCTACATTAGCGTCCTTTTGTGTTGAAAAATTTGGCACAGAACGCATGTTAAACCTAAAAAGTAGCGAGGTGCAAAAACGCCTCAAACAATTTCAACAATTAACACAGTTCGATATCGAATTGACATAAAAACAAACGTGCCTAATTTTTGGCGCGTTTTTTATTTATAATACCTTTGAAAACAAAACTTGTATAACAAAAATGAGTGACGCTTTAAAACACGAATGTGGTATTGCATTAATAAGGCTTTTAAAGCCTTTAGAGTACTATAAAGACAAATATGGCAGTGCCTTTTACGGCGTTAACAAAATGTACCTCATGATGGAGAAGCAGCACAATCGTGGACAAGATGGTGCTGGTTTTGCGAGTATAAAACTAGATACTCAACCAGGCAAACGCTATATTAGTCGCGTCCGTTCAATTGCTCAACAACCTATACAAGATATTTTTGCCCAAATTAACGAACGCATCAATGATGAACTAACTAAACATCCAGAATATCAAAATGATGTTGAGGCTCAAAAAGAAAACATTCCTTACATCGGAGAATTACTCTTAGGACATGTCCGGTATGGTACATTTGGAAAAAATAGTGTGGAAAGTGTTCATCCATTTTTAAGGCAAAATAATTGGATGCATCGTAATCTTATTGTAGCTGGTAATTTTAACATGACGAATGTTACAGAGCTTTTTGATAACCTCGTACAAATTGGACAACATCCTAAAGAAAAAGCAGACACGATAACTATCATGGAAAAAATTGGTCATTTTTTAGATGATGCTGTCGCTAAAATCTATAAAAGACTTAAAAAAGAAGGCTACACTAAGGTTGAGTGCTCTCCATTAATTGCAGAGCGACTCAATGTTGCTAAAATTTTAAGAAAAGCAGCGAAAAACTGGGATGGTGGCTATGCCATGGCAGGATTGTTAGGTCATGGAGACTCATTTGTTTTACGAGACCCAGCAGGAATACGACCAGCCTATTATTATAAAGATGATGAAGTTGTTGTTGTCGCATCTGAGCGTCCAGTAATTCAAACTGTGTTTAATGTAGATTTTGACGATGTTAAAGAATTAGATGCTGGCCATGCTATTATTACTAAAAAATCTGGTGAAACTTCCATTCAAGAAATATTAGAACCATTAGAGCGAAAAGCTTGCTCTTTTGAGCGTATCTATTTTTCACGTGGTAGCGATTCTGAAATATATCAAGAACGTAAAGAACTGGGCCGTTTATTAATGCCAAAAGTTTTAGAAGCTATTGATGGAGATACCAAGAATACTGTTTTTTCTTTTATACCAAATACTGCAGAAACTTCATTTTTTGGAATGATAGATACTGTTGAAGAACATTTAAATGAAAGAAAAACACAAGCTATCATAAATGGTGATGGTAAATTATCTGCAGAACGGGTGACTGAAATATTATCAGAACGACCGCGTATTGAAAAAATAGCAATCAAAGATGTAAAACTTAGAACTTTTATAACCGAAGACAGTAGTAGAGATGATTTGGTAGCTCATGTTTATGATGTAACCTATGGTGTTATAAAACCAACGGATAATTTGGTCATAATAGACGATAGTATTGTAAGAGGTACAACTTTGAAAAAAAGTATCATTAAGATGATGGACCGCTTACAACCAAAGAAGATCGTAGTTGTTTCTTCAGCACCACAAATTCGTTATCCAGATTGCTATGGTATTGATATGGCTAATTTAGAGGGATTGGTTGCCTTTAGAGCGGCATTAGAGCTTTTGAAAGATACCGACAATTACGGCATTGTTGAAGATGTTTATAACAAATGTAAAGCACAAGTTAATTTAGAAGATAAGGAGGTAAAAAACTTTGTAAAAGAGATTTATAACAACTTCACTGATGAACAAATCTCTGATAAAATATCTGAATTATTGAGTGATGAAGATGTGAATGCAGAAGTTAAAATTATTTTTCAACCCGTAGAAAACTTACACCAAGCTTGTCCAAAGAACTTGGGGGATTGGTATTTTACTGGAGATTATCCAACTGTTGGAGGTAATAGAGTTGTAAACCGTGCATTCATAAACTTTTACGAAGGCAACAAGGAACGCGCTTACTAATATTTGATTTTGTTTGGCATTTAAAACACCAAAGTTTATTGGCCTATAACTGAGTTTTTTTACATAACTCTCACAAAAACAGCAGTATAACGACATAACTATTCTTTTGAACTGATATTTACGCTTTTCGTCTATCTTTTAATCTATTATTCACCCATGTGAATTATATTTGACGTTACCATAACATAAGTAGGTTAAGTTTATGGTAGATTTGGGGCAAAAAGGGTGAACTTCTGTTTACCCTTTTTCATTTTAAACAAATAAAAAACTCAAGCCTGAAGACTTGAGTTTTTTATAAAAGATTTTCATTCTAAATTACTTTGCTTCAGCATAACGTCTTTCAACCTCATTCCAATTAACAACTTTAAAGAACGCATCGATATAATCTGGTCTTCTGTTTTGATAATTTAGGTAATAAGCATGCTCCCAAACATCTAAACCTAATATTGGAGTTCCGCCACATGAAACACCTGGCATCAATGGATTGTCTTGGTTTGGCGTAGAACATATTTCAACCTTACCGCCTTCATGAACACACAACCATGCCCAACCAGAACCAAATTGAGTTGCTGCTGCTTTGCTAAAGGCTTCAATAAATGCATCTTTAGAGCCAAACTCTGCTTCAATAGCATCTTTTAAGTCTCCAGAAAGATAACCTCTATCTTCAGGATTTAGGACATCCCAAAACAATGAATGATTGTAAAAACCTCCTCCATTATTTCTTACGCTACTATTAGACATGTCTAAATTTGTTAAGATATCTTCAACAGACTTCCCCTCTAAATCTGTTCCTTCAATTGCTGCATTCAATTTTGTAGTATATCCGTTATGATGCTTTGAATGGTGTATTTCCATAGTGCGCGCATCAATGTGCGGCTCTAATGCATCGTAAGCATATTTTAATTTTGGTAATTCAAAAGCCATAATATTTTTACTTTTAAGTGTTAGTAATTAAGTTTTAACAAATTTACAATATTGACTGTAAGAAATTCTAAATAAAATATTAAGATTACCTATTTTGGTATAAAATTAATCTGTTGAAATCAACTTTTGAAATATACAGCGCATCTGCTGGTAGCGGAAAGACCTATGCTTTGGCAAAGTCCTATATAAAACTGCTAATAAATTCAAAAAATCAAGAGCATTTTAAAAACATTCTAGCTATAACTTTTACTAATAAAGCCGTTAGTGAAATGAAAACTAGAATCATAGACATGTTAAGGTCTTTCTCAGCAGAAAATTACGAAAAAACCCAACATTCAATGTCTATTGACATTTGTGCTGAGCTCGGGATCTCTCAGAGAGAACTCCATAAAAAATCCAAAATTGTTCTTAACAGAATTATTCATAATTATGGTGCTTTTGATATTTCTACCATAGATGGATTTACACATCGGGTTATTAGAACTTTTGCTTTTGACTTAAAATTGCCTATAAATTTTGAAGTAGAATTAGACCAAGATTATCTTTTGTCAAAGGCTGTCGATGGTTTAATCTCTAAAGCCGGGACCGATAAAGCACTTACAAAAATATTAATAGATTTTGCAATTGAAAAAGCAGACGATGATAAAAGTTGGGATATTAGTTATGACTTTAATAAGATTGGTAAATTATTACTATCTGAAAACGACATTCGGTTTGTTAATCAACTAAAAAACAAAACACTTGAAGACTTTAAGGATTTTAAAAAACAATTAAATATAAAAATAAACGCCTTAGATCATCAGATTACTAATGAAGCAAAAAACGTTTTGCAACTCATTGATGAAGCGGGTTTACAATTTGATGATTTTAATAGAAAATCACTTCCAAATCATTTTTTGAATCTTAAAAATAAAAAGTTTAATCTCTCATTTGACTCTAACTGGCAAACTGATTTGGTAGAAGGAAGCCCTCTTTATCCTGGGCGTGTGTCCAATTCTGTTGCTGAAACTATAGATAATATTCAGCCATTATTAATTGAGTCCTACAACCGAACCAAGGCATGGCTTTTTGATTTAAAATTCAATAAGGCCATATACAAAAATATTACACCTCTATCTGTTCTTAATGCGCTTCAAAAAGAATTAAAAACACTAAAAGATGACGAAAACAAACTTCTTATTTCAGAGTTTAACGCATTGGTAAGTAATGAAATAAAAAACCAACCCACACCTTTTATTTATGAGCGTTTAGGTGAAAAGTTTAAACATTATTTTATAGACGAATTTCAAGATACTTCATTAATGCAATGGCAAAATCTTATTCCATTAATGGACAATGCCTTGTCATCGAACCGAGGTTCTGCAATGCTTGTAGGTGATGCCAAACAATCCATCTACCGCTGGCGCGGAGGCGATGCAGAACAGTTTATAGATTTGTTTCAAAAAAAATCAAACCCTTTCCAATTAGAAGTTGATGTTAAAAATTTAGAAAGCAATTTTCGAAGTCATAAAGCTATTGTAAATTTTAATAATTCATTCTTTACATTTATTTCAGAACACTTTTTTACAAACGAAAATTATGCCTCTCTTTATGAGAAAAGTTATCAAAATGCCATTAAAGAAAAAGAGGGTTATGTTAAACTTTCTTTTTTAGAATTTGATGATTCTGAAACAAGAAACGAGGTTTATGTACATGAAACTTTTAAGACTATTCAATCGTGTATAGACAACGGATATCTCTATAAGGATATATGCGTTTTGGTAAGAAAACGTAAAGAGGGTATTGCTATTTCAGATTATTTAACCACTCAAGGCATTAACATTGTTTCATCTGAGACTCTGCTACTGAATAATTCGCCAAAGGTGAAATTACTGAATTTAGCGATGTGGCTTTTGGTTAATCCTGAAGATGAAACACTAAAACTAGAGCTATTATTTAAAATTTCAGAACTTTTTGATATTAAAAATAAACATGATTTTTTTGTTTCTCGTATAAATTTATCTTTAGAAAATCTCTTTAATTCATTTAAAAGTTTCGATGTTTTATTAGACTTAACCAAGCTTCTTCAAATGCCTATTTACGAAATGGCAGAAACTTTGGTTAGGAATTTCAAGCTTTGTGAAGATGCTCCTGACGCGTATGTACAATTTTTTTTAGATACTATTTTTGAATTTAGCAAAAAACAGGCCTCAGACATCTTAGGATTTTTAGACTATTTTGAAACCAAAAAAGAAAACCTAAGTATTGCTATGCCAAATAATTTAAATGCCGTATCGGTAATGACCATTCACAAATCTAAAGGCTTAGAGTTTCCCGTGGTTATTTTTCCGTTTGCAGATTTAGATATGTACAGAGAATTAGAGCCCAAGGAATGGTTCCCATTGAAAAAAGAAAGTTATTCAGGTTTTGAAAGTGCATTGATTGATTATTCTAAAGACTTTCAAAATTTTGGGCAAATTGGAGAGCAAATATACTCAAACCACCAATCAGAAATTGAACTAGACAGTATCAACCTGCTTTACGTGACGTTAACTAGGGCTATTGAACAACTTTATATTTTCTCAAAAAAAGATATTAATAATAAAGGTCTCGTTAATGAAAAAACCTACGCCGGACTTTTCATTAACTTTCTAAAAAACAATACAATTTGGGATGAAACTAAGACCGAATATAGCTTTGGAAGCTATTTAAAACCTCAAGGCAGAGGTTTAAATTATGACCAACAAAACAAATACCAGTTTATATCTTCTTCCAAAGAATCTCATAATTTAAAAATTATGACCAATTCCGGAGCACTGTGGGATACAAAACAAGAAAAAGCTATGGCACACGGAAATTTAGTGCATTTGGTAATGTCACAAATTAAGTCCTTATATGATGTTGACATGGCTTTAAAAGTTGTTGCATCAAACAACCCTATTGAAGAAGAGCAACTTAGTAGCCTAAAAGAAATAGTTATATCTATAGTAAGCCATAAAACACTTTCTGATTATTTTTCTGGAGACTACGACGTATATAACGAAAAGGATATCGTAACTACAGACGGCTATTTTTTAAGACCTGATAGGTTGGTCATAAAAAACAAAAATGCAGTAATCATTGACTATAAAACTGGAGCAGAAAGCACGAGCTATAATACTCAGATTGAATCATATGCTAAGGTTTTAGAAGAAATGGATTTTATTGTTTCAAAAAAACTACTCGTTTACACCAATAATCCTATTAAAATTTACGAAGTTAAATAGTAACTTTGTATCATAACAATAACAAAATCATGTACGGAGGAATAAAAGATTATTTAAATCAAGAGATTAAAGATATAAAGGAAGCTGGGCTTTTTAAGGAAGAACGTATTATTACATCCGCCCAAGGTCCAGAAATAACATTAAGCACAGGTCAAACTGTATTGAATTTTTGTGCCAACAACTATCTGGGCTTGTCTGCCCATCCAGAAGTTGTTAAAGCAGCGAAAGACACCATGGACACACATGGCTTTGGCATGTCGTCTGTACGATTTATTTGTGGTACACAAGATATTCATAAGGAGCTTGAACAAAAAATTGCAGATTTTTACGGTACAGAAGATACCATATTATATGCTGCAGCCTTTGATGCTAACGGTGGTGTTTTTGAACCCTTATTAGGTAAAGAAGACGCCATCATATCTGACTCATTAAATCATGCCTCTATTATAGATGGTGTTCGCTTGTGTAAGGCCGCGCGTTACCGTTATCAAAATAATGATATGGCCGATTTAGAAAAGCAGTTAATTGAGGCAAATAAAAATGAAGCACGACACAAAATCATAGTAACAGACGGTGTTTTTTCAATGGATGGTCTTGTTGCGCCATTGGATAAAATATGTGATTTAGCAGATAAATATGATGCAATGGTAATGATTGATGAGTGCCATGCCACTGGATTTATTGGAGAAACTGGAATTGGAACTCTCGAAGAAAAAGGAGTTTTAGGGCGCATCGATATTATTACTGGGACTTTAGGGAAGGCTCTTGGTGGCGCTATGGGTGGTTATACGACTGCTAAGAAAGAGATTATTGAAATTTTAAGACAACGTTCTAGGCCTTATCTATTTTCAAATTCTTTAGCGCCTGCAATTGTCGGTGCTTCAATAAAAGTTTTTGATATGCTTAAAGGAGATACTTCATTAAGAGATAAGCTAGAGTGGAATACCAATTACTTTAAAGAAGGTATGAAAAAAGCGGGGTTTGATATTATAGATGGTGACTCTGCAATAGTTCCCGTAATGTTATATGATGCAAAGCTATCTCAGACTATGGCAAATATGCTGCTAGAAATGGGTATCTATGTCATTGGATTTTTCTTTCCCGTCGTTCCAAAAGAAAAAGCGAGAATTCGCGTACAGCTTTCTGCTGCACATGAAAAAGGGCATTTAGACAAAGCTATTGAAGCATTTAAAGAAGTTGGAAAACGTTTAGAAATAATATAAATTGTTCAGAATAGCCTAATTTAAAGGCTTTATATCAATATTTTTCTATATTTGTCTTTGTTAATAATATTTAACAACTTACATTTGCTTACAATTAACACTTAAAATTAAATTATTTAGAATATGAAAAATCTTAGCAGATTATTATTTGTAGCTGTGCTTTTGGCTAGCTTTGGCACTGCTGACGCTCAGGATAAGAACAACCCTTGGGCATTTGGTCTAGGCGTAAACGCAGTTGACCCGTATCCTGTTGGTGAAAATGCACCTCAAGGAGACTATTTCGACGAATTCTTTAACGCTAACGATCACTGGAATGTGTTTCCATTTCTTTCTAGACTATCTATTTCTAGATATTTAGATGATGGGTTTACATTCACAGTAGCTGGAAGTCTTAACACAATAAGCAAATTTGGTACTAACACAGATGCTTTTGGAAATGAAACTACTAATAGAGTGGCTGATTTAACTTATTTTGCTGTTGATGGTAACATTACATATAGCTTTATGGATTTGATTAAGTCTAACAGAATTGACCCTTATTTAGGAGTTGGTGCTGGTTACACTTGGTTAGATGACATAGGAGCTGGGACTCTTAACGGTTCTTTAGGTTTAAAATATTGGATGTCTGAAAAAGTGGCTATTGAAGCTCAAACTACATACAAGCATGCTTTTGAAGATTACTTACCAAAGCATTTCCAACATTCAGTTGGTGTAATATTTAAATTTGGTGGTGTTGATACTGACGGTGATGGCATATATGACCATGAAGATGCTTGTCCAGAAGAAGCTGGTTTAGCAGCATTTAATGGTTGTCCAGATTCTGATAACGATGGTATCGAGGATTCTAAAGATGATTGTCCAAATGAAGCTGGTTTAGCTGAGTTTAATGGTTGTCCAGATTCTGACGGTGACGGTGTTGTTGATGGTGATGACAAATGTCCTACAGTTGCAGGTCTTAAAGCTTTAATGGGATGTCCAGATGCTGATGGTGATGGTATTGCTGATGGTGATGATAAATGTCCAAACCAAGCTGGTCCTTCTGCTAACAACGGGTGCCCTTGGCCAGATACTGATGGTGACGGTGTATTAGACAAAGATGACAAATGTGTAGATGTTGCTGGTACTGTTGCAAATAATGGTTGCCCAGAAGTAACTCAAGAAGTTCAAGACACTTTAAATGAGTACGCTAAAACTATCTTGTTTGATACTGGTAAATCTTCAATCAAAGAAGAATCTGAAAAAGTATTAGCTGATATTATTGCTATACTTAACAAATACCCTTCTGCTAAATTTACAGTTGAAGGTCACACGGATAGTGTTGGTTCAGAAAAGCTAAACTTAAGATTATCTGACGCTAGAGCTATATCTGTAAAGGATTACTTAGTTGCTAATGGTGTTGATGAGTTTAGATTATCTGCTGACGGTTTCGGTGAGTCTAAACCAATAGCTGATAACAAAACAAGAGAAGGAAGAAAACAAAACAGAAGAGTTGAAATCAACTTAGCTAACTAGTTTTATTCTACATAAAATTGCAAAAACGCTTCGGAATTCCGAAGCGTTTTTTATTTTAGATATATGAATACGTTTATAGAATACGTTTTATCAGATGTCGAAAAAAATCATCCTAACTTTTCAGATATCATTTTCATACTACCCAGTAAAAGGGCAGGTGTTTTTTTAAAAAATAATCTTAAAAACCACATTACGCAAACTTGCTTTGCACCTGAAATTCTAAGTATAGAAGATTTTATTCAGGAATTATCGCAATTAAAGCAAGTATCTGGAATAGAGCTCCTATTTCAGTTTTATGACTCCTATAAAAAAATAACGCCTAATACTAAAATTGAATCCTTTGAAAGTTTCTCCAAATGGGCTCAGATTTTAATTCAAGATTTTAACGAGATTGACCGGTATCTTGTTCCTCATAAAACTATTTTTGAATATCTAAGTGCTATTCAAGAACTAAATCACTGGTCAGTAGATGAACATAAAACAAAGCTTGTCACTAATTATTTAAGTTTTTGGAATAACTTAAAAAGCTACTACAATCAATTTACAGAAGATTTACTTGCCGTAAACACAGCTTTCCAAGGATTAATTTATAAAGAAGCTGCAGAACAAATAGAATCCTACATACAATCCACTACTAAAACACATATCTTCTTAGGATTTAATGCTCTAAATGCTTCAGAATCTCTTATTATTCAAGAATTGCTTCAGAGTCATCTGGCAAAAGTCTATTGGGATATGGATACACACTTTTTAAATAACCCAAGTCATAGTGCTGGCTTATTTGGAAGCAAACATAAAAAATGGTCTTATTATAAAACACATGATTTTAACTGGGAAACTACACCGTACAAAAACAAAAAAACAATCAACGTTATTGGCTGTCCAAAGTCAATTGGGCAAAGTAAATATGTTGGGAATATATTAAAAGAAATAACTAATAAAAACGCCGCCCTAAATAATACAGCCATAGTTTTAGGTGATGAATCACTGCTAAACCCAATCTTAAATGCCATCCCTAAAAACATAGATACTATAAACGTAACTATGGGTTTGCCTTTAAAATCAATCCCTCTTGCTTCGTTTTTTAATAAACTATTTAGTATACATAAAACAAAGCCTAAAACATTTTATTACAGAGATATTATTACAATAATCTCACACCAATTGGTACAATATGTGCTTCCTTCTAGTAAAACCATATTGGAAAATATAAAAGCAAATAATTCTACTTACCTAACGGTGGGTGAATTAATAAACGTTTCCACACCGTCAGATGCAAAAATAATTGACCTACTGTTTAACAACTGGAACCATTCAGTTTTCGAGGTTATTGAATCGTGTTTAAGTCTCATATATGTATTTAAAGAGGCATTGGAAAACTCTTCAAACAAGCGCTTAGAACAAGAATATCTATATCGGTTTAGTATACTTTTTAAAGAAATTCAATCTTTAAATTCAACATACAATCATATTAACGACATAGCCACCCTAGATGCCGTTTATAGAGAACTATTAAACTCAGAGACCTTAGATTTTCAAGGAGAACCTTTGGAGGGGCTTCAGATAATGGGGATGTTAGAGTCTCGCGTATTAGATTTTGAAACAGTAATTATTACCTCTGTTAATGAAGGTATACTTCCTGGTGGAAAAACAAATAATTCATTTATTCCATTTGATGTAAAACTTGAGAATAATTTACCTACTTATAAGGAGAAAGATGCTGTATATACGTATCACTTTTATAGTCTAATACAGCGCGCAAAACACATATATCTGATTTATAATACCGAAATAGATGCGTTAAAAGGAGGAGAAAAAAGTAGATTTATAACCCAACTTGAAGTTGAGAATATACACGATATTAATCATAAAATTATAGCCCCACCTATACCGCCTATTGTCAAAAAAAAGTTGTCTGTTATTAAAACGAAAGATGTGTTATATAGAGTGAAAACTTTAGCAGAAAAAGGATTTTCACCTTCATCACTAACCAATTACATCCGCAACCCTATTGAATTTTATTCTGAAAAAGTCTTAGGTATAAAGCAACTTGAAGACGTTGAAGAAACTATTGCGGCCAATACTTTAGGAACAGTTATTCATAACACTCTTGAAGAATTTTACAAACCTTTTGAAGGCCAATTCTTAACCATTGAGTGTCTAAAAAATATGTTGTTAGAAACAGAAGCTTCTGTTAAAAAACAATTTAGTCATATTTATAAAAAAGGAGATATCTCAAAAGGAAAAAACCTTATCATCTTTGAAATTGCAAAGCGGTATATTGTCAATTTTTTGAATACAGAAATAGAGCTACTTGAAAGCGGAAATTCTCTTAAAATAATTGCTATAGAAGTCGATAATTTAATAGAAATGGACATTCCTGAACTCAATTTCCCTGTTAAACTAAAAGGAAAAGTAGATCGTGTAGATGAGCTTAACGGCACAACAAGAATTATAGATTATAAATCTGGAAAAGTTGAGCAAAACAAAGTTGAAATTGTAGACTGGGATTTAATTAATACAGATTATAAGAGATATAGTAAACCCTTTCAGATTTTATGTTATGCCTATATGCTACAAAAAGAAAAGAAAGTCGAGTTACCTGTAAGTGCAGGCATTATTTCTTTTAAAAACCTAAACCAGGGATTATTAAAATTCGCTAAAAAAGATTCGGCCTATAGTCGAAACAAAAATTACGAAATTACTGAAGAAACTCTTGCGTATTTTGAAACTCAATTAAAGCACCTTATTCAAGAAATCTGTAATCCAGATATTGATTTTGTGGAAAAAGAATTAGACTAATGCATATTGAAAGTAATTTTATTTTAGAACGTAAAGACAACAAATCGCTTGTTATTGATGTCCTGTATAATAGAGAAAAAGAAAATCAACCCATAGTTATCTTTTGTCATGGTTATAAAGGTTTTAAAGATTGGGGAGCGTGGAATTTGATGGCAAAACAAATTACTAATGCAGGTTTTTGCTTCATTAAATTTAATTTTTCTCACAACGGTGGTACCGCTCAAGAGCCTATAGATTTTCCAGATTTAGAAGCCTTTGGGAATAATAATTACACTAAAGAATTAGACGATTTAGGTGATATAATAGATTGGGGGGTACAGTGTTTTAAGGAAAACACTTTTATAAACACTTCTAAAATTTATCTCATAGGTCACAGCCGTGGTGGTGGTATTTGTATATTAAAAACGGCTGAAGATTCTAGAATTAAAAAATTAATTACACTAGCTAGTGTTTGTGATTTTGAAAAGCGAACCGCAACAATTGGTAATCTTGAACAGTGGGAAAAAGAAGGTGTTAAATATGTTACTAATGGGCGCACGAAACAACAGATGCCTCATTATTATCAGTTTTACCAAGATTTTATTCAAAACAAAGACCGTCTTAATATTAAGGCAGCTTGTAAAAAATTAGCAGCACCTCATCTTATTATTCACGGCCAAGAAGACACGTCGATTAAGCCAACAGAAGCAGAAAACATACATAAATGGAACTCTCCGAGTAAGCTTTGCATCATAAAAAACGCAAATCATGTATTTAATACAAAGCACCCATGGGAATTTGATATTTTATCAAAGGAACTCTCTGAAGTTACATCTAAAATAATCCACTTTATAGAATAAAAAAGAGCGCTTAAAGCGCGCTCTTTTTATTGGTATATGTTATTAAACCAACTCTTCTATAATATCTTTCTTTTTACCAGTTTGTTTATCAATTTTTTGATTAGACTGCTTAGCAGGCCAAGTCCAATTCATGTTTTTAGAATACTGTTTTACTTTGTTATTATCATTAGCGTCTTTTACCATTAGGTAAATCCATTCATTATCTAATAACTCCTTTAAATGTGTATTATTAAGAAGGATGTTATTTACACGCTCTAAGGGCGCATGAATAAGAACAGATAATCTTAACGGTTGGTGATACATTTCAGAATCTGTTTTGTTTACAGATTGAAGAGGTAATCCCATTTTTAAATCTCCTCCGTTACCTTGCAGCACACCAAATTTCCCCGTAATGTTCTGCGTTATTTTAGTACCACCACCAAAAGTGTTATTATCTACTGTAGAGAAGTAATAATGATTATTTATCCATTGTGTTACGACCATTGGTCCTTGCATTATACCCTCAAGGGCTTTGCCTTCTTTATCCATTTCCCAGTCATAAGAATGCAAAAAGCATCTTCCGTCCAAGTCTTTACCTCTGGTCAATTCTCGAGAGCCAATAATAAAAGCTGCATTTTTTGCAAGACCCCATTCTGGTCTAGTTTCTGACCAACTGTTGGCTTTCTTATTAGCAATACTTACACTGTTATTAGTTATCCCAAGACGTTGTTGTGATGCTGTTTTTTGAGCCTTAAGTAAATCTGATTTTAATTCTGCTACTAAAGTTTCATGCGTTTTTGGTATTTGAGAATCAAATAATACTATTTTATCAGTTGTAGTATTGTGCTCCGCACCTATAAATACTGTTCCGTTTGGTATAGAAATATTATATTTATAAGACAAGGCAGCTCTAACTTCATTGTCATTTGCTAGTTTTGCCAATAACCGTGCATTGTGTCTTCCCGGGCTTGCTGCACAAGCACCACAATCTAGGCTAGAACCAAAAGGATTATTTGCAGTATGACTTCCGTGCCCTGTAAATACAACTATCGGTGCAAACTTTTTCCACCCCATCAAATCAAAGCCCGATTTTACTATTGCTACTTTTTCATCAAGTGATATGTCATGATTGTGTGCTGTTGCATTAATTGGCTCACAATTAGTTTCACAAACATGTTCATGATTTTGCGCCGTTTGCTGTTTAATTTCGTATAACTTACTTGGAATAAATGTTCTAGTTATCATTGACAGTCCGTAAAAAACACCTGTTCCTTCAACAAAACCAAATCCAGATGGCAACATATTTTTCATGCGTCTGAGAAAGTAATTCCAGAAATTTCCTCTATCATTCTTAATTTTAAGACTATTGACAGTTTCTTCTTTACCTTCTTGCGCTTTTTCTGTAACCTTATACGCAGAATTTAATATTGGAGGACAAGATTTTCTGTTGATACCATCATTTAAGTCTTCATAATCCATAGCTATTCCAAAAAAGCCTGCATAACCGTAAGTTTCATAGTTTCCTTTATCTTCTACATGTCTTCTTATTAATTCACTTCTAGTATCAATACAGAATACTAATTGGGCATCTGGCAATTGTGTTTCTTTATGAGAATCACTTAAACTAGGTTCATCTACTAATTGCACTATTTTATTTTGAAGTGTTTTTTCCCAGGCTTTCAAGAAAACGTACTGAAGCTTTAAAACAGAGTCACCTTCCGGTTTGTTTTCAGCTTCCTTTTTTATATCTATCCCAAGGTTTAAGGCTATACAAAGTCTAACCGCTAGGTAATCTTCTAAATCAATCGGATATGTTTTTTGCCAAACTGTATCGTACTGGTTACGATGATTAATATATCCACTCCAACCTGGCAAGGCAGCTATATGTCCTTTAAAGATATTCATGTAATCTTCTTCGGGAATCCCTTTTAAAGCTATCTTTAAAGCTTGTTCTTTTGTCTCAGGCAACTCTTTTGTGCTTTTAAAAGAAAGATCGCTGTCATACTTTGCAAGTTGTCTCCAAGACTTATAAAACCCTTTGGCCTTATTTGGCATTTCCCATTCTGCAAGACCTTCGTCCATGAATGCAGATAGCCATTTGGTCATGATAACATCTAATATGTGATTTGGGTTTTCAGATGTCTTTTCCTTATAACATATGAGTATTGATAGATAGGTTTCTGGTGTTTTGTCTAAACCTTGTTCTTTTAAAAGCTTAGATAATTCATTCTTGTCTATTTCTCCATTATCCCATGCTTGCTTAAAAACATGACCCTTTGCAAAAACTCTTGCTCCAAGGTGTTTTGAAGCCTCTTTTGTTGCTTCAGTAAAGTTTGAAGTCTCATATCCTGAAAGTGGATTGGAGGTTACAAAAGAATACAATGGCCAAGTGTTTCCAATAACTTTAGACGCAGTGTCGATACTTGTTTTAATATTGTTATAAATCATGCCTTTAACTTTTAAGAGTTTTTGTACTTTAAAATGGTGTTTTTATACGGCTGAGATACATTAAGTAGCCTGACGTATAGCCAATGTATATTTTTATAAATTCCTAATTTCATTATAAAAAAGCCTACTAAGAAAACAACCCCAAACACAATTTCTATAATTGTAATTTTTAATGGCGCAACAGCCATTGGTAGATCTGCCATTAAAAGCGTTACTCCATTATAGAATAAGGCATAAACACTTATCCCTGCAATAAATAAAACAGGTGGCACTACTATTTTCTGTAAAGTAGATAAGCTTTTTTCTTTAACAATATTGTATGTGGCTTGCCCAACTGTTATCGCTACGATTAAGGTCAAGAAAATACTGTTGTCTAAAGAAATTCCTTTTCCTGTTAGCGTTACAAAAAGTAAAGCACCTAGAACTCCAAATATTAATACAACAAGCGCTTGTAGTGGTTTTATTTTTAATACTAACGGTTTCTGAGGAGCAGACTGTTTTATCTCCTCTCCTGACGACAAGAATAAATAGGCTTTATAAAAACCATGTAAAATGAGATGTGCAATGGCTGCATTGAAGAACCCTAAACCACACTGCATTATCATAAAGCCCATTTGAGCAATCGTAGAACAGGCGAGTTTTTGTTTAACATTAACCTGCAATAACTTTGTAAACTGAGCCACTATAGCTGTCAAACCTCCAATAATAAATAATAAACTTAATGTATTAGAAGAAAAAAGTAAGGTTGCAAACAACGCCAGTAATATTCCAGACCCATTCACAAAACCTGCATGCATGAGTGCTGATGCTGGAGTTGGAGAAGTCATAGCAGATAAAAGCCATCTATGAAAAGGGTAAATTGCAGACTGCACTAAGGCTGCTAGGATTATAAGTATACTAGCAATTAGTGTAATGTAATAAGGCATAGTGCTTATCTGTGTAGTGATACCATCTATTGTAAACTGGCTACTTTTAAAGGCTATTAATAAAACACCAATGATTAAAAAAGTGCTTCCTGTAAAAAAGAATTTTTGAGCCACTTTAGATGCTTCTTTTGCTTCTGCCCATCTTGAATCAACTCCAATAAGTTTTGACATGAACACTCCCATCACCAACCATGAAAGTAAGAATGGAATGATATGGTTTGACATGATAAAAACCATAACAGATAAAGTAAAGCCAGCACATAGCATCATAAATTTATTGTGAAACTTAAATCCTGTCAGGTAATTTGAAGCGTACCTGCTTATTAATGCTCCGAAGAAAGTGACTACGGTCCAAATGAGTACTGTAAATGAATTCACTCTAAATAACTCACCAAATTCAATAAATATGTTTTCTGCAAAGATTAAAACAGATACATTCCCTATAAATAATAACACAAATGATAGTGTTATCAGTTTAGGTAGGTTTAAAAATTTCTTGAACATCTTATTTATTATTTTATTTCGATGCAAATATTATATATTTAATTCATAAATTTTTATACATATATCTTATGATATACATAACTATTTGTTATGCGTTTAGGTGATGAAGTAAAGCTGGTGCGTGAACTTTAAAGAAACTAAAGGCAAAAAAAAGACCTTCAAGAAAATGAAAGTCTTTTTTAATAGATGTGGAGAAGATCGGATTCGAACCGACGACCTCTTGACTGCCAGTCAAGCGCTCTAGCCAACTGAGCTACATCCCCTAAATTTATTTTAATCCACTTAACACAAGTACAGGTAGTTTTGAGCTGTGAAAATCTTTCTTTAAGATGGTATTATCTTCCCATAACTTTTGAAAAAAACCTCGTTTTCTTCTTACCACACAAAGCAAATCAGGGTCATGGTTCTTGTAGTGCTCTAACACACCTTGAAATGTTGTAGGTGCCTCTACTTTTTCTACGTTGGTAATTAATGACTTTAGGTCACTATTAACATCAAAATCAGATGCGTTATAATTTGGTGTTTTTACAAGTAAAAGATTAACAATGGCCTTGAACTGTTGTTTAATATCAACAATTGGTTTTAATACGCCCTCTTTTTTAATTGTTGCATTTTTAACAGCTAACAAAATCTTTACAATAGGTTTGTACTCATAGCACTCAGGGACAATTAATGCAGGGATTTGCGTTTGCTTGATAATCTTACCCGATGTTTTACCCAAGTAAACTTCTTCTTTTATTGAATTTGTTCTAGGCTCCAATACAATTAAATCTATATCCAAAGCCTTGCAAGCATATTCAATAGTATCAACTAATTTCCCCTTAAACACTTTAGCGATAATCTCTACGCCTTTTGTCTCAATAGACGCAATATGTTCTTCTAAAAAACTTTTACTTTCACGTTCTAAAATATAATCCACTTTAATCATTGTTCCTGCTTTGGTATAAACGTTATATATTTGAACAACATAAACCTTAGCGCCAAAAGCCTTTGCAAAATCAACCGCATATTGCAAGTGACATTTTGCATTTTTTGAAGAACCAACAGGGACTAAAATATTTTTCATAATAAGAAGAATTAGACCACAAAAGTAAACATTATTAATGATACGTAAAGGTACAATTACGGATATTGAAGCAATTATTGACCTTACTAAGTCTTGTGCTAAACACATGATTTCTAAAGGTATTTTTCAATGGAATGAACATTACCCCAACAAGGAAGCGTTTATTAATGACGTTAACCGCAACCAACTTTATGTCCTAGAACTAGGTAATGAAATTGCAGGGACGGTGGTGATTTCTACCTTAATGGATGAAGAATATGTTCCTATACAATGGTTGACCAAAAACAAAAATAACCTTTATATTCATAGATTGGCCATTCATCCAAAACACCAAGGTAAAGGCTATGCACAACAACTTATGGATTTTACTGAAAAATATGCCATAGATAACAACTATACGTCTATTAGATTAGATACCTTTTCACAGAATAAAAGAAACCAAAAGTTTTACGAACTTCGGGGCTATAAACGATTAGATGATATTTATTTTCCCAAGCAAAGTAAGTATCCTTTTCATTGTTACGAATTGGTATTGTGAAAAACACCATCTCTTTAAAACAAATTAATAAACTCGCCATTCCAGCATTAATATCTGGTGTTTCAGAGCCAATTTTGTCATTGACTGATGCGGCAATTATTGGCAATATGTCTATAAACGCCACGGAATCTTTAGCTGCTGTTGGTGTGGTTTCTACATTTTTATCGATGTTAATTTGGGTATTGGGACAAACCCGAAGTGCTATATCATCGATTGTTTCACAATATTTAGGGGCAGGTAATGTTGAGTCCGTTAAAAATTTGCCGGCACAAGCCATATTTTTAATCACCTCTTTAAGTGTCTTAATTATTGCTTGTACCTATCCTTTTGCAACGCAAATTTTTAAACTTTATAATGCGTCTAATCTGATTCTTGATTACAGTGTGGATTATTACCAAATTCGTGTGTTTGGTTTTCCTTTTACCTTATTTACTATTGCTATATTCGGCACATTTAGAGGACTACAAAACACATATTACCCTATGCTAATAGCTATATCTGGAGCTTTGGCAAATATTTTATTCGATTTTATATTGGTTTATGGTATTGCAGATATAATTCCTGCTATGCATATTAAGGGTGCGGCTTACGCAAGTGTTTTTGCACAAATGCTCATGGCAGGTTTATCTGCATTCTATCTGATAAAAAAGACAGACATCCCCTTATTTGTTAGATTTCCATTTAACCACGAAATCAAAAGATTTGCACTGATGATTTTGAATCTTTTTATAAGAACTATAGCGCTTAACGTAGCGCTATACTTTGCAACAAGCTTTGCAACATCATATGGGCCAACTTATATCGCTGCCTATACAATTGCAATAAATCTCTGGTTTTTGGGCGCATTCTTAATCGATGGTTACGCAAGTGCTGGAAATATTTTATCGGGAAAGCTACTTGGCGCAAAGGACTATAAAAACCTAATTACATTAAGTAATAAGCTTATTAAATATGGGATTTTAGTTGGTGTTGTTATGGCTTTTATTGGTGGTATTTTTTACTATCCTATTGGTTATGTTTTTAGTAACGACGCTGAAGTTTTAAAAGCGTTTTATGATGTTTTTTGGATTGTTCTCCTTATGCAACCTCTATGTGCCTTAGCATTTATTTTTGATGGTGTTTTTAAAGGTCTTGGTAAAATGAAGTATCTAAGAAATCTACTTCTGTTTTCTACCCTACTCGTTTTTATTCCTGTAATAACTTACACTGACAGTGTAGACTTAAAACTTCATGGTATTTTTATTGCTTTTACACTGTGGATTATAGCTCGTGGTTTACCGTTAATCATAAAATTCAGAAAAACATTTAGACCGCTTGCTCAAAACTCTTAAATTTGACAACATATTACTTCTTATAAATGAATACTTTAGTATTACTATTACAAAATACAGATGTAAACCAAAAACTCAAAGAAGCCCCTGATAGTGGTTATGCAATAGGTGTTTTTATTGGAACTATTCTGCCGTTCTTAGTTTTAGTAGTTATAGCTTATACAATTTATAGAAGTAGAAAGAATAGATTAAAAGACAATTAAATGGATATTTTAAGTTTTTTTAGTGGAAACGGATTGTTTCTTTTGTTAGGACTAGTGCTAGTCATCGTTTTTTTTGTTAATAAAAGAAAAAAGGGTAAATAATGAGTAACATCCGTATTACAAAGCAGTTTTCTTTTGAAACTGGTCATGCGCTTTATGGTTATGACGGTAAGTGTAAAAATGTTCATGGTCATAGTTATAGGCTAGATGTCACAGTAATTGGCGCCCCCATTTCAGATACAAATAATGTAAAGTACGGCATGGTTATCGATTTTAGTGATCTAAAAAAAATTGTGAAGTCAGAAATTGTAGATGTTTTTGATCACGCTACAGTATTTAACAAAAACACACCGCATGTTGAGTTGGCCAAAGAACTAGCAGACAGAGGTCATAATGTGCTTTTGGTGGACTATCAACCCACTAGTGAGATGATGGTTATAGACTTTGCTAAAAAAATAAAAAAGTATTTACCTAAAAATATTCAATTACACGCTTTAAAACTACAAGAAACAGCCACTAGTTTTGCAGAGTGGTATGCTTCAGATAATGACTAGTATTCATCACATAGAAATCCCTGAAGGAAAAAAAATATATTTTGCTTCCGACAATCACCTTGGAGCACCAACAATGGAAGATTCGCGACCTCGCGAACAAAAATTTGTAGCTTGGCTAGATGAAATAAAACAAGATGCCGCAGCCATTTTTTTACTAGGTGATTTATTCGATTTTTGGTTTGAATACAAAACCGTTATCCCTAAAGGGTTTACACGGACATTGGGAAAACTAGCCGAAATAGCAGATTCTGGTGTTCCGATACACTACTTTGTGGGTAATCATGATTTATGGATGAATGGTTATTTTGAAGAAGAACTTGGTATCCCTGTGTATCATGAACCAAAAGAGTTTAAACTTTCAAACAAAGATTTTTTTATTGGTCATGGCGACGGTTTAGGTCCAGGAGATAAAGGTTATAAACGCATGAAAAAAGTCTTTTTAAGTCCCTTTTTTAAATGGTTATTTCGTTGGGGACACCCTGATATTGGCATGCGTATTGCTCAATATTTTTCAGTAAAAAACAAACTCATTTCTGGTGATGAAGACGCTAAGTTTTTGGGTGATGAGAATGAATGGCTTGCTGTTTATAGTCGTAAAAAATTAGAGGACAAACATCGTGATTATTTTGTGTTTGGGCATAGGCATTTACCTCTCGATATTCAACTCCATGAAAACTCTAAATATATTAATCTAGGTGATTGGATTCAATATTTTACCTACGGTGAGTTTGATGGAGAAACATTTGAATTAAAGAAATACTAATTATTCTTTTCCGTGAGTTTCAATATCCTTTGTTAAATCAAGTAATTTTAAAGGCTTGTTCTTTACACTCATAACAATAACTGTAATAAGTGTAACTGTTCCCCCTAACATAACTGCCAATGGCGCTCCAAATAGTTTTGCTGCAATGCCACTTTCCAGTGCCCCCAATTCATTAGAAGAACCAACAAACATAGAATTCACAGCACCAACGCGACCACGCATGTCGTCAGGCGTTTTTAACTGTAGTATGGTTTGACGAACCACCATAGAAATACCATCAAAAACACCTGAGAAAAATAAGGCCAATACACTTAACCACATCAGCTTTGAAGCTCCAAAAATTATCATACAAACACCAAAGCCAAAAACTGAAATCAACAATTTTTTTCCTGTGTTTTTTGTGATTGGGATATAAGTCGTTGCCACCATTGTAATAATACTACCAGAAGAAAGTGCAGCATTTAATAACCCAAATCCTTTAGGTCCAGCATCTAAAATATCTTTAGCAAACACAGCAAAAATCGCCACTGCTCCACCAAACAAAACCGCAATCATATCTAAGGTTAATGCACCTAAAATAACTTTGTCGTTAAAGACAAACTGCAATCCTGATTTTAAACTTTCTTTTATAGATTCATTAGTTAACTTATTTAAAACAGGTTTTCTATCTATCTGAAACACTAATACTAATGCTAGCATTACCAATAAAAAGATAATTCCTAGTGTATAATGAACGCCAATCCAGGCAATTAAAAACCCACCACATAAAGCACCAAAAACATTAGCTCCTTTCCATGTGCTACTGCTCCATGTTGCTGCATTAGGATATGCTTTTTTTGGAACAATAAGTGCGATAAGAGAAAAAATTGTTGGGCCAAAAAATGCACGTAATACACCGCCGAAAAAAACCAGTCCATAAACACAATACAATATGGTGTTTGTCTGCCATGAAGTTTCGATTGTGCTTGATGTTAACCAATACAGTCCAAAACTTATCAAAGAAAACAATGCTATACACAGCATAAACAGGTTTCGTTTTTCTTTTCTATCAACAATATGTCCTGCAAAAGGAGCTATAAGAAATGCTGGTAAAAATTCACACAAACCAATAATACCAAGGCTTAATTCATCGTTTGTCATAGAATAAACTTGCCACTCGATAACCACAAACTGCATAGACCATCCAAATACAAGGGCAAAGCGTAACAATAGGAAAACATTAAATTCTTTAAACCTTAGTGCTGCGTATGGGTCGTTTTTTGCCAAAATTTATGCTTTAATATCCTTAAGTTTTAATTGAAGACTTACATTTCCATTCCAATGATTTTCATCAATAGTATAAGCTGCAGAAAATCGTTTTTTACCTTTTATTAATTCTAATTTTTCTCCCAAACCAAAGCCAATACAAACAAATTTTTCATTAAAATTTTGTGTTGCTGTAAACCGCAAATGCTTATCATCTTCACCAACACATTTTCCCCAGCCAGTATCAGTAAGCCCTTGGGACATAAATACTGGCGTCATATTTCCGGGGCCAAAAGGTGCAAATTGACTTAAAATTCTGTGAAGTTTGTTATCAATTTCATTGAAATTAATTTCTAAATCTATTTTGAGTTCTGGGGTTAGTAATTTAGGGTCAATGGTTGCTTTAACAACTGTTTCAAACTTTGCTTTAAAAGCATCGTAGTTTTCAGGAAGCAACGTTAACCCTGCAGCATATTTGTGTCCTCCAAATTGTTCAATATATTCAGCACAAGCTTCAAGTGCATTATACACATCAAAGCCTTTTACCGACCGTGCAGAGGCTGCTAATTTATCACCACTTTCTGTAAATACAAGCGTTGGTCGGTAATAAGTTTCTGTTAATCTCGAAGCAACAATACCAATAACCCCTTTATGCCAATTTTTATCATGAACTACAGTTGTAAAACGGTCTTGTTCGTTATTTTCTTCAATCTGAATTAAGGCTTCTTCAGTAATACGTTTGTCCGTTTCTTTTCTATCTGTATTATATTGATCAATATCTACAGCGTACTCAACTGCTAGATTATAATCCGTTTCTGTAAGCAGTGTTACGGCATGATTGCCGTGCTTCATCCGTCCAGCTGCATTAATCCGTGGTGCAATAATAAAAACAACATCTGTTATAGTCAATATATCCTTTTTGACCTCAGCAATTATGGCCTTCATTCCTGGTCTTGGGTTAGAATTAATGACCTGTAGACCAAAATAAGCCAAAGCTCTATTTTCGCCAATAATGGGTACAATATCCGCTCCAATAGCTGTTGCTACCAAATCTAAATACTGGACTAAATCTTGGTTAGTTTTACCTTCTTTTGAAGCTAATGCTGAAATTAATTTAAAACCAACACCACAACCACAAAGTTCTTTAAACGGATAGTCGCAATCACTCCGTTTAGGGTCTAAAACTGCAACTGCATCGGGAATATTTTCGCCTGGCCTGTGGTGATCACATACAATAAAATCAATCGCTTTTTCTTTGGCATAAGCGACTTTCTCAATAGCTTTAATACCACAGTCTAGTGCAATAATGAGACTAAACCCATTATCCCATGCAAAATCAATCCCTTTATAAGAAATTCCGTAACCTTCGTCATAGCGGTCTGGGATATAAGTTGCTACACTTTCGGTTTTTGTTTTTAAATAAGAGGACATTAGCGCTACTGACGTTGTGCCATCGACGTCATAGTCACCATAAACCAAAATATTTTCACCATTGGCAATAGCTTTTTCAATACGCTGAACAGCCTTATCCATGTCCTTCATTAAAAAAGGGTCATGCAAATCCTCAAAACTTGGCCTAAAAAAAGTTTTTGAAGCTTCAAAAGTGTCAATACCGCGCTGCAATAAAAGTGTTGCAACAATATCATTTACTTGAAGTACTTTTTTTAATGCTTCAATTTTCGACGCTTCTTGTTTTGGTTTAAGAGTCCACCGCATACAACCTACAGTCTAGTATTTAAGTATTACGCTTTGTTGCGATATGAAAATAATTGTTAGTTTCAACTTTCGCAAATCGTCTAAACATCTCCATCACACCACAGTATTTTTCTACAGATAAATCAACGGCGCGTTCACATTTTTTCTTATTGAGGTCCGCACCATAAAAATGATAATCTACAACAACAGAATGGTAATATCTTGGGTGCTCATCCGTTAATTCTCCTGAAATTTCGATTTTAAAATCATCTATCTCTACTTTCATTTTGTCTAAAGTAGAAATCACATCTAAAGCAGAGCAACCTGCCAGAGAGGATAACATCATAGCTTTTGGAGATAGTCCAAAACGTTCGTCCTGGGCATCTATATCGGTATCCATTTTTACGGTTTTGCCACTTGGGTTATCTGATTCAAAGGTTAATCCACCTTGCCAATGCGTGGTGATTTTATCTGCCATTTTCTTTTAGTTTATTTATTAGAACTCCTATCTTGTACTTTCAAAAATACGACTTAAAACATATAAATATGGCATTAGTAACTCCGTTATCTCCAGAGCATGATTTAGAAACTAAGGAATTGGCAGAATTTTTTAATGAAACTCTTGGGTTTTGTCCAAACTCTGTTTTAACCATGCAGCGCAGACCCGCAATAAGCAAAGCTTTTATAAATTTAAATAAAGCGGTTATGGCTAATAAAGGTCGTGTAACGTCTGCGCTAAAACGCATGATTGCTTGGGTAAGTAGTAACTGTACAGGTTGCCGTTATTGCCAAGCCCATGCCATAAGAGCTGCGGAACGTTATGGTGCGGAACAAGAACAACTCGATAATATTTGGGAATACCGAACGCATCCCGCCTTTTCTGAGGCAGAACGTGCTGCACTTGATTTTTCTTTACAAGCCTCTATGGTACCAAATGCAGTTGATGCTGAAATAAAAGAGCGTTTATATAACTATTGGGATGAAGGTGAAATTGTAGAAATGTTAGGTGTAATTTCTCTCTTCGGCTACCTTAATCGCTGGAATGATAGCATGGGAACAAATATTGAAGAAGGCGCCGTTGAAAGTGGTAACCAGTATTTAGGAAAACATGGTTTTGAAGTGGGCAAGCATGATGGGTCTAAGTATTAGATGTTAGACCGCTACGCTTTTAGATTTTAGACTGTCGCTTTGCGACTTTTAGATAGTTTAGGTTAAACCTTGCCAGAAATGGTGAGGTTTTATTATTCATATTTCTATGATTAGAAACAAAAAAGGCACAAAATATAACCTCTTGTAATATATGTCCTTTATAGTTTTGGTCTCAATAGTTATAAATTATTTCACAATAAATAGAATTTTAGTGATTTAGTTTATTTGAAAAATATTTTGAAATGTGCTTCATAAATATAAATTTGAAAGGAAAACAGACTTTAAAGTGTCTGAAATTTATAGTGTTCACTGTTGTAATTCCAATCTTAGGTGTACTTTTCTGTCTTTTCATTTACCAAACTGAAAAATTAGAAAAAATTCTCAGTGTAATTTTCAATCCAATTACGCCTTCAGGGTGAATTTAATCTTCTTCTGAAGTTCAGGCACAACCAACGTTTCAAACCAAGGGTTTGTGGAGCGCCAAAACCTGTTTGTTGGCGATGGATGCGGAATTGGGAAATACCTTGGTAAGTAATCTTCAAAATTTGAAACAGTTTCTGTTAAAGTCCGTTTAGCTTTGTCCTTGAGATAGTACTTCTGAGCATAGGCTCCTATTAAAATAATCAATTTTACATTTGGTATTTTATCTAGTAATTGCTCATGCCATTGTGGTGCACATTCTGGTCGTGGTGGCAAATCTCCAGTTTTTCCTTTTCCAGGGTAACAAAACCCCATAGGTATTATAGCAAAATTTTTAGTATTGTAAAATTCCTCGTCAGTGACATTGAGCCATTCTCTTAGTTTTTTACCACTTTGGTCGTCCCAAGGAATTCCCGAGGCATGTACTTTTGTCCCTGGAGCTTGACCTATAATAACAATTTTAGATTTTATGTTAGCGGTTACAACTGGTCTTGGTCCTAATGGCAAATGCGATTTACAAATGTTACACTGGTTAATTTTGTTCAGTAATTCTTCCATCACTTCTTCCCAGCGACCACAATTACTATTTCACCTTTAGGTGGTTTGTTGGTGTAGTATTCTAAAACTTCTTTTGCTGTTCCTCTTATAGTCTCTTCAAAGAGCTTGGTTAGTTCTCTCGACACAGAGACTTGCCTATCCTGACCAAAATACTCGGCAAAATGTCCTAGGGTTTTTATAAGCTTGTGCGGACTTTCATAAAAAATCATAGTTCTGGTTTCTTCAGCTAAAAGTAATAAGCGTGTTTGGCGCCCTTTTTTTACAGGCAAAAAACCTTCGAAAACAAATTTATCATTTGGCAAACCACTATTAACTAATGCTGGAACAAATGCTGTTGCACCAGGCAAGCATTCCACTTCAATATTATGTTCCACAGCTGCTCTAGTTAATAAAAATCCTGGGTCAGATATAGCTGGTGTTCCGGCATCACTAATTACAGCAATAGACATACCTGATTTTAATTTTTCAATTAAATTAGTCACTGTCTTATGCTCATTATGCATGTGATGGCTTTGCATTTGAGTTGTAATTTCAAAATGCTTAAGGAGTTTTCCAGAGGTGCGCGTATCTTCGGCAAGTATTAAATCCACTTCATTTAATACTTCAATAGCTCTAAAAGTCATGTCCTTCAGGTTTCCTATTGGAGTTGGCACAAGGTATAGTTTAGACATTTTAATCTCGGATATATTTTCCTAAAAAATAGGACGGAAACAAAGCGATTAGAGCATATAACGAAAAGTCTAGTATGTCATGGCCCGCATAATAATGTGCTGCTGTTGCCAAAACTAAGTCGAAAAAGAATCCCGCATACGCCCATTCTGTAAGCCATTGGCTTTTTCGCCATAGAATCATACTCACGCCCAGTAATTTTAAAACTGCTAAGGGAATTACAAAATAAGTTGGGTAATTAAGCATCTCAAAAAAACCTTCTACCGTTTCTGTATTTCTAAAATACATTTGAGCAGAGAAAAGCATTATACCACAGAGTATAGCCGTTGCTAACCAATAAATAATTTTTTTTGTTAGCATCGTTTAGTTGAATTTACCTTCGACAATTTCCATGAAACGCGCTTCAACATCTTCTTTTCCCTCCCAATTGTTGTAGTCAGGTTTTACCAAATGCTGTATAAAATCATCCGCTTCTTGAAGTGTAGTTGAGGTGTTGATTTGAGAAATAACACGGTCATAATCTTCATTTTTTCCATCAAACAAATGTTTTATAAAGGCAATTTTATCATTAAGTCCTATCTGTAAACCTCCGGATTTTAGTCTGTCGTTTAAGGATTTAACTTTATTGTCTGCTTCACGTTTTTTAGCGTCTTCTATGGGTTCAAATTCCGGAATATTTGCAAAGTCTTGAGTAATTGTTTCAAACTCTACAACCTTTGTTTGCTGACCATCGGTGCTATTCTTTAAAACATTGTCTAAAACTTCATCTACAGGTTCGTCTTCTTCGGGCATAAAGGCAACCATGTCTTTAATTTTATTCATCACAGGTTCCATAATGCCATCATCCTCGCGCTCATCCATATTTACATAGACCTTATTTTCTACTTCAATATTGTCACTAATCTTGTTGTTAAATGCAGTGTCTAACATCCCAAAAAATGAAGAATCATTGCCTATTGTGGGCAGATTATCTTCAAAATTTTCTTGTGCAAATTTTAAAACTGTAAGTTTTTCGTACAATGCAGATACTTCCGCATGCATACGGTTAACATCCTCTTTGCCTGTGAGTTTTAGAATCCTATGCGCTATGCTTATTAATTCTGATTCTAATTTCTTTTTCATCTGTTCGTTTTTATTTATTTTTATATTTCAGGTAGAACATTCATTTGCTCTTCATAATTTATGTCGAGTTTTATTAATGAATGTTTCATGAATTTTGCTTTTGATTTTTAATAAATTTGCGTCACCTTTATACAAACGAAAATCGGAAACGATTTAGTGTTAAAATTACAAAATGTTTCTCGAAAATACCGTAAATCATAAAGAACAATTTGGCTGGATAGAAGTCATTTGCGGCTCAATGTTTTCTGGTAAAACAGAAGAATTGATACGTAGGCTAAAACGCGCCCAGTTTGCACGTCAAAAAGTTGAAATCTTTAAGCCTTCTGTAGATATTAGGTATGACGAAGAAAAAGTGATTTCTCACGACGCTAACGAAATTCGTTCAACTCCAGTTCCGGCAGCTGCTAACATTCCTATTTTAGCAGATGACTGTGATGTAGTTGGTATAGATGAAGCTCAATTTTTTGATGACGAAATTGTTAGGGTTTGTAATGATTTGGCCAATAAAGGCATCCGTGTTATTGTTGCAGGCTTAGACATGGATTTTAAAGGAAATCCTTTTGGGCCAATGCCAAACCTTATGGCTACCGCTGAGTATGTAACCAAAGTGCATGCAGTTTGTACAAAAACAGGTAATCTAGCGCAATACAGCTATAGAAAAGCTGCTAGTGAAGATTTGGTTTTATTAGGAGAAGTAGATGAATATGAGCCCTTGAGTCGAGCTGCTTATTACAAATGTATGTTGCGAGAAAAAGTTAGGCAGATGAAAGTTAAAGATGCCGAAGAAGTGTGTTCTAAAGACAAAAACACAAATGTCTAAAGCACAAGAAACCATCCTGGAAATTCATTTGGATGCGCTCACGCATAACTATAACTATTTAAAATCTAAACTCAATCCAAAAACTAAAATTTTAGCTGTAGTCAAAGCTTTTGCATACGGAAGTGATGCTATTGCTGTTGCTAAGCACCTTCAAAATTTGGATGTAGATTATTTTGCTGTTGCGTATACGCGTGAAGGTGTTTTACTAAGAGATGCTGGTGTCACTAAACCTATTTTAGTTTTGCACCCTCAAGTGGTGAATTTTAAAACTATTATTGAACGTTGCTTAGAACCAAGCATTTACAGTTCACGTGTTCTAAAAACATTTATAGAGGTTGCTGAGAAAGAGAAACAAAGTAAATATCCGATACATATTAAATTTAATACAGGATTAAATCGTTTAGGGTTTTGGCATAAGGATGTAGAATTTATTGTGAAACAATTAAAAAATACCACATCTATTATTGCAAAATCATTGTTTTCACATTTAGCAGCAAGTGAAGACAAAAATGAATCTAATTTCACAACAAACCAAATCAACGACTTCAAATCCATCGCTTCAAATTTTGAATCCCAAATAGGCTACAAGCCATGGCTACACCTTTCCAATACATCCGGAGTTATTAATTATCCGGAAGCGCATTTAGATATGGTGCGTTGTGGTATTGGCTTATATGGGTTTGGTAACACCGCAAACGAAGATCAAAATTTAAAGCCTATAGCCAATTTAAAATCTATCATTTCTCAGATTCACCTAATAGAAAAAGATGAAACTGTAGGTTACAATCGTGCTTATAAAGCAAAAGGATTTGAAAAAACAGCAACAATCCCTATCGGTCACGCCGATGGCATTTCTAGACAATTCGGTAACGAAAAAGGATTTGTTTTTATCAATGGCCAAAAAGCACCCATCATAGGAAATGTTTGTATGGATATGATTATGGTAAATATTACGGGGGTAGATTGTAAAGAAGGAGACGAAGTTATAATTTTTGATGAAAACCATAAAGCTTCAGCTTTAGCAGACTCGGTAAATACTATTTCTTATGAGGTATTAACTTCAATCTCACAACGCGTAAAAAGAGTTTTCATTATTACCACTTGAAATTAGTTGTGACTTTTTTACTAAATTAGGGTCATATAAAAAACTAACTAAACACTTTTTATTTTGTTAAAAGAATTTAAGAATTTTATAATGACAGGTAATGTCATTGATTTTGCTGTAGCTGTTATTATGGCTGGTGCACTTGGAGCTGTTATTAACGGTTTTGTTTCTAACATTGCTATGCCTTTTGTTGGGTATTTTGCTGGAGGAATGAACTTTGAAGACCTTCATTATGCAATGGACGGGAAAGAATATGCTTCTCTTGAAGCTGCTAAAGAAGCTGGTGCAGCTGTTATTGCTTATGGCGCCTGGATAAATACTATTATTAATTTATTAATTGTTGGTTTAGTAATGTTTATGATTGTTAAAGCATATAACAAAACTAAAAAACCAGCAGAAGCTCCAGCGCCTGCAGGACCATCAGAAGTTGATTTATTGACTGAGATTAGAGATGCATTAAAAAAATAGAAGACTATAGAATACCGCTATACTGCATATTTTAACCAAACCCCGATTTTAACAATCGGGGTCTTTTTTGTGCTAATTTTTAATATCGGTTTTGCAACAAAAAGGAATACTTTACTTTTGCTTACTATAAGAACATATTATATTTAACAAAATGAAAATAGCCATAGTTGGTGCTACCGGATTGGTTGGAAGTGTAATGCTCAAAGTATTAGAAGAACGAAATTTCCCAATGGATAAATTGCTGTTAGTAGCTTCGGAACGTTCTGTTGGTAAAGACATTCAATTCAAAAATAACACCATTAAAGTCATTGGTTTATCCGATGCTGTTAATCAAAAACCAGATATTGCTTTGTTTTCTGCTGGCGGGAGCACTTCTTTAGAATGGGCACCAAAATTTGCTGAAGCTGGCACAACAGTTATTGATAATTCTTCAGCATGGCGAATGGATAGGGACAAAAAATTAGTGGTCCCAGAAATTAATGCGAACACTTTAACTAAAAATGATAAAATTATAGCCAACCCTAACTGCTCAACCATACAAATGGTTATGGCATTAGCACCGCTTCATACAAAATACAACATAAAACGTATTGTCGTTTCGACCTATCAATCTGTTTCAGGAACAGGCGTCAAAGCTGTAGAACAATTGGAAAACGAAATCGCAGGTATAAAAGGAGAAATGGCATATCCCTATCCAATTGCCAAAAATGCTATTCCGCATTGTGATGTGTTTGAAGAAACAGGTTATACTAAAGAAGAAATGAAACTGGTCCGCGAAACTCAAAAAATCCTTGATGATAGTACCATTGCTGTAACCGCTACAGCCGTAAGAATACCAACTGCTGGTGGCCACAGTGAATCTGTTAACATTGAGTTTGAAAATGATTTTAACTTAGCTGAAGTGCGCGAACTATTAAGTGCAACTGACGGCGTTGTTGTCCAAGACAATACTGACGTTAATACCTATCCAATGCCAATGTATGCTAACGGCAAAGATGATGTTTTTGTAGGTCGTATTCGCAGAGACATGTCACAACCTAACTCTTTAAATCTATGGATAGTTAGTGATAATTTAAGAAAAGGCGCAGCAACAAACACAGTGCAAATTGCTGAGTATTTGGTGGCTAATAATTTGGTTTAAACTATATTTTCAACATAAAAAATCTTAAAAAACACTTTTCGTTAATCGATAGGTGCTTTTTTCGTTAATTTTAGTGCAAACCAAAACTAAAAATAATGAAACGCATTCCTTATTTGTTATTAGCAATCGTATTTATTATGTCTTGTAAAAACGAAAATAAAACTAAAGAAGTTATTAAAGTTAAATATCCTGAAACTACTAAGTTGGGCCACGTAGACACCTATTTTGGAGAAGAGGTTAAAGATCCTTATCGATGGCTCGAGGACGATAGAAGTCCAGAAACTGAAGCTTGGGTAAAAACCCAAAATGCAGTTACGGGAAATTATTTGGATAATATTCCTTATCGTGAAGACTTAAAAGAACGCCTTTCAAAATTATGGAATTATGAAAAAATAGGAGCGCCTTTTATTGAAGGTGATTACACGTATTTTTATAAGAATGACGGTCTTCAAAATCAATATGTAATTTACCGTTATAAAAACGATGCCGACCCAAGTACTGCTGAAGTGTTTTTAGACCCAAACACATTTAAAGAAGATGGAACAATTTCTTTAGGCGGCACAAGTTTCTCCAAAAACGGCAAAATTTTAGCCTACTCTATTTCCGAAGGTGGTAGTGATTGGCGTAAAATATTGGTTATGGATGTAGCTTCTAAAAAAATTGTTGAAGACACTTTAGTCGACATCAAATTCAGCGGCATGTCCTGGTATAAAAATGAAGGTTTCTACTATTCTAGCTATGATAAACCAGAGGGCAGCGAGCTTTCTGCAAAAACAGACCAGCATAAGGTCTATTATCATAAATTAGGAACACCGCAGTCTAAAGACCAGCTGATTTATGGTGGTACACCAGAACAAAAGCATCGTTATATTTATGGTAGTGTTACTGAGGACGACAGATATCTTATTATTACACCAAGAATTTCTACATCTGGAAATAAATTATTAATCAAGGATTTAACAAAACCAAATTCAGATTTTGTTGCCATTTTAGACCATACCGATAGCGATTCTAACATTATCGAAAATGTCGGGTCTAAACTTTACATAATGACAAATTTGAATGCGCCTAACCAAAAGATTGTAACAGTTGACGCCAATAACCCAACACCAGAAAATTGGGTAGATTTTATTCCAGAAACTGAAAACGTATTAAGCCCATCAACTGGTGGCGGATATTTCTTTGCGGAATATATGGTAGATGCAGTATCTAAAGTTTTACAATACGATTATGACGGGAAACTCGTTCGCGAAATAGAATTACCAGGTGTAGGCTCAGCTGGTGGATTTGGCGCTAAAAAAGAAGATAAAGAATTATACTATTCGTTTACCAATTATGTGACTCCCGGAAGTGTCTACAAATACGATATTGAGAAAGGAACTTCAGAGTTATTTCGCAAACCAGATATTGATTTCAATCCAGAAGATTACGAAAGCAATCAGGTGTTTTACACCTCAAAAGACAGGACAAAAGTCCCTATGATTATTACGCACAAAAAAGGGCTAGAACTTAATGGTAAAAACCCAACCATACTATACGGTTATGGAGGTTTTAATATTAGTTTAACGCCAAGCTTTAGTATAACCAATGCCATTTGGATGGAGCAAGGTGGTATTTATGCAGTGCCAAATCTTCGTGGTGGTGGCGAGTATGGTAAAAAATGGCATGATGCAGGTACACAACTTAAGAAGCAAAACGTGTTTGACGATTTTATTGCTGCTGGCGAATATTTAATAGAAAACAACTATACCTCTTCAGATTATTTAGCCATTAGAGGTGGTTCTAACGGTGGTTTGCTAGTTGGTGCAACCATGACGCAACGTCCGGATTTGATTAAAGTAGCCTTGCCTGCTGTTGGTGTTTTAGACATGTTACGTTACCATACGTTTACTGCAGGTGCAGGTTGGGCATACGATTACGGAACTTCTGAAGACAGTAAAGAAATGTTTGACTACCTTAAAGGCTATTCTCCTGTACACAACGTAAAAAATGGTGTCGCTTATCCCGCAACTATGGTTACAACAGGAGATCATGACGACCGAGTTGTACCTGCGCATAGTTTTAAATTTGCGGCAGAATTACAAGCCAAACAAACTGGAGATAATCCAACACTTATAAGAATTGAAACAGATGCTGGTCATGGTGCTGGCACACCAGTCAGCAAAACTATTGAACAATATGCCGACATTTATGGGTTTACATTATACAATATGGGCTTTAAAACGCTCCCGAATAAGGACTTTAAAGATTAATTCATAACCCAAAATATATTTAGACCTCACAAGAGTAAAAATCCTGTGAGGTCTTCTTATTTTTACATCATGTTAAGTGTAACACATCTTCAGTTTAATTATAGTAAAACTCCCGTTTTAGATGGCATTAATTTTTCTCTAAAGCCAGGAGAAAATTTAGCCATTATTGGAGAAAGTGGTTCTGGTAAAAGCACGCTTTTAAAGCTTATTTACGGAGAATATGATTTAGCTCAAGGCAAAATATTCTGGAAAGAACAACAAATTCTAGGGCCAAAGCACAACTTGGTAATCGGTTACGATTTTATGAAGTACGTGTCACAAGAATTCGATTTGATGCCATTTATTTCAGTTGAAGACAATATTGGAAAATTCCTATCGCGTTTCTACCCTGAAGAGAAACAAAAACGTACCACCGAACTCATCAAGGTTGTAGAACTTGAAGATTTTGCAAAAACAAAAGTTAAGAACCTCAGCGGTGGGCAAAAACAACGTGTTGCCTTGGCACGTGCATTAGCCAAACAGCCTGAAATCATTTTGTTAGATGAGCCATTTAGCCATATAGACAATTTCAAAAAGCAATCCCTTAGAAGAAGTGTATTTTCCTATTTAAAAGAGAAAAACATAGCTTGTATCGTTGCCACTCACGATAAAAATGATGTGCTTGGTTTTGCTGACAAAATGCTTGTGCTTCATCAAAAGAAAATCATTGCAAACGACACGCCACAAAATTTATATAACAACCCAAAATTACCTTTAATCGCTTCTTTTTTTGGAGAGTTTAATGTTATAAATGGTAAGGTTTATTATGCGCATCAACTCAAAATAGTTGAGAAATCTGATTTAAAAGGGATTGTAAAAGCGAACTATTTTAATGGAGATTATTGGTTGGTTAAAGTAGGCCAAAACTCAAATACTATATTCATAAATCATAGTACACCAATAGAGCCTGAAACACAGATATTCTTCTCTTTTCAGAAATAAATCACCTATCAAACTTCTTTAACAACGCTGGCAAATAAAAGATGTCTGTGATTAAAGCAATAGCAACAGTCGCGGCACATAACAATCCGAAATTGCGCACTGATGGCGTGGCACTGCTAGCTATGATTAAAAATCCTCCAACTAAAGCAATTGTAGTCGAAAACAAAGCGCTTCCCGTGTAGTGCATGGCGCTATCCATACGCACCTCTGTTGAGCCTTGTACGCGATTACTCTTTCGGTATTTATGTACAAGGTGAATCGTATCGTCCATAGCAATACCTAACATAATTGGGGTAATCATAGCGGTGGTTACGTCTAACGGAATGTCTAAAACACGCATTAAAATAGCTAAAACAGTTAGTGGTAAGAGATTTGGAATAAGTACTAAAACCGTTGTCTTAAAGCTTCTTATAAAAAATAATAAGCAAAGAAAGGCTACTAAAAAAGCTGCAAAAAACGATTTGAATTGTGTTTCTAGAATAAAATTATTTAGCTGTGCAAAAACCACAGCAAAACCGTTAATTTTTAAGTTGAATTCCTTAATTTCAAAAGATGATTCAAATGCTATTTTAATATCATCTAATACCTTATTAAGTTGAGATGTGCGCCCTTCCATTAAAGTTAAGGTAAATCCCGCCGTAGATAAATCATCAGAGAAAAGCTTGAAAAATTGATTATCCTTAGCGTCAACTTCAGCCAAAGTTTCTTTCAATTTAGTTTCCGATACATTAGATTGAAACAAGACTGGTGTTCGCTTTTCTAAGAATTGTTTAATAGTCACTACCGAAACAGGATTAGAAATCAAATTGTTTTCTTCAAGTTTTGTTTGAAAGTCTTCCAGTTGTTTTAAAGCTTCTTTGTTAACAATAACACTGCCATCTGATGAAGAAATGTTAATTTGTAAACGGTTGCTTCCTCCAAGTTCTCTTTCAACTTTTCGTAAATCTTGTTTGGCCTTCCCTTCGGCTAAAAGGTCACGAGAATTGGTATCTATTTTCACTTGGAAAATAGAATAAAACCCAAATATTAAAACCGCCGTAAACCAAACAATAATTCCATTTTTATAATCGGATGTGACTCGGTTTAACCAATCGATAAAAGCAGATTGGTTTATGCGTTTTAAACTTAATAGTGGCTTGGCTTTTTCAAAATTGAGATTCATATAACTGAATCCAATAATGGTAATGATATACACCAAAACAAAGCTAAACACCAAGCCAATACAGGTAAAAACGCCCATATTCTTAAACGCTGGTAATGGTGATAAATACAATGCAAAATAGCCAACAAACGTTGTCAAAGTTGTGTAAAAACAAGGCGTAAAACTTTTACGGATGGCTACAGCTAAAAGTTCAACCTTTGTCATGGTTTTATTTGTCAAGCCTTCCTTATGATAGATGTTTATAATATGTACCGCATCGCTTACACTATATACCATGAGTATTGTTGGGATAAGCATGGATATCATATTCAGCGCAAAACCCAGTGAGGTTATTAACCCAAATAACAAAGTTATGGGTATAGCCACAGACAATAACGAAATGATTAAATACCGTTTGCTCGGTAGTAAAAACAGTAACATAATGGTAATAACCAAAATGGTTAAAACTCCAAATATCAGGCTCTCCTTATATATACCTTTACTATAAGCTTCGTTTAAAACTGGCGGACCCGTGAGATAATAGTTTTTGTAGTCTTCCTCTATAATTTGACGCATTTCTGCGGCTATGGCTTGTCGGTCTTCTTCAACGGTTGGGGTAGGATTTAGCTGAATGTAAAAAAACTGATTTTTATAATCATCCGTCACCAATTGCGTCGTGATATTTGCCAGTTTGCCCAATAAATTTTTTAAACCTTTATCGCTACGTTTGTCATTGTACAAATCATCAAAGTTAATTTTCTGATTGGCGTAAATAGGATATTTCGCTTTAGCCAAACTGAAAGACCTTTGTACGTATGGTAAAGTATCTATACGGTTGTGAAGCACTTTTAAGTCTGAAACCTCTTTCTGCCCAATAGCATTTTCAACAGGAAGCATAGCAATAAAAATTTCGTCAGAACCAAATTCTTCCTGAAATTTAATATACGCTTGGTAGCTTGGATCGTCTTCTAAAAACCAAATACCCAATGAATTATCAACGCTTAATTTACTTAGTGTATTGTATCCCGAAAAGCCCATAGCAATCAACAAAAAAGCGATGATTGCAACTCTGAATTTTATGATTTTTGATATGAGATTTTCTATTTTTTTCATAGCAGTTTCTAATACGCAAAAGCTCCAAATCGTCCATGATGCGTCAAGCTTACATTTATTTTTTTTGAATTAAAATGAGCGGTCGGTACTCCAAATTCTGATTTTTGAAATTCTATAGTTTTCGTTTGAATGTGTCTTCTCTTACCAATCGTTTTACTCAATTTATCTCTTAAAATCTGACCTTGAATTTTCAAGTCTTCATTTTTAAAAACTAAGACTTCAGATGTAATTTTATGCTGAACTAATCGTGCTTCAGAAATAATATAATCTGTCGTTATTTTGGTGGAAACATAACATGTGAAATCTTTGTAATTTACCTTCCAAATTGAAGCATTTACAAAACATTCAAACTGTTTTGGTGCATAAAAACGACTAGGATTCAATTGTGTGTATAATTTGTACGCTGCTTCTTTCATGGACCACAATTGCCAAAGAGCTATAAATTTATCTTCAGATTTGAGGATGAATTCCTTTTCTTTTTCAGTAAAGAGTTTGTCTAAAAAACGTGGGCGTTGCCAATTAGAGTCTTTTTTTGCTTGGGCGATATCTACAATATCGTTGCCAACCATTAGTCTTCGAGCTTAGCATTTACAATAGCCATTGCAGATTTTACATCGAGCATTTTTTCCATGTCATCATTTTCTAATCGAATATCAAATTCGTCTTCAATATCTAGAATGATATCTACTAAATTGGCTGAATTAATTTTCAAATCTTTTACAAAATCTGTGTCTTCATTAAGGTTGGTAAAAGCAGCTTCCTCTTGAATGTATGGTGCTATAATGCCTTTAAGTTTGGCAATTAATTCGTCGTTGGTCATAGTGTTGTTTTATATAGTAAAGATACGCTATAAATAGCTGAAATAAAAGTTATCTGTTGTCCGTTCGAGCGCAGTCGAGAACTATTTAGACCTTTCGACTGCGCTCAAGGTGACATTATCTAAACTACTTGAATTTACTAAAAATCACACAAGCATTCACATCACCAAATCCAAAACTCGCTTTTGCTATAACATTAAAATTCAAGTCCTTTTTTTCTCTTGGAATTTGTTCCGGAGCAACATGTTTCTCTATTTCTGGATGTAAATCCCCGCAATTAGTATTTGGTGCTACAAATTGTTCCTTGAGTTGAATAATACTCGCGACACATTCAATAGCACCTGCTGCTGCTAAACAGTGTCCAATCATAGATTTTGTGGAGTTTATAAAAGGAAAATCTTTCCCGTTTCTGTTTAAAGCTTTCGACCAATTTTCAATTTCAAGAGCGTCTTTCGATGTCGCTGTTAAATGTCCATTAATAACATCTATCTCGCTTGAAGTTATTTCTGAGTTTTCAATAGCCTTTGTAATGCAGCGTTGCACCGCTTTAGCATTTGGCGCAGTTAAGGTTCCGCCTTGACGTTGTCCGCCAGAATTAACCTCACCACCTAAAACCTCAGCATAAATTTTTAC
>ENA-OUOG01000174-OUOG01000174.1-marine-metagenome-genome-assembly--contig:-NODE-174-length-81905-cov-4.918280_pt1 | contig 81905 bp, 92 predicted proteins | sample MGYA00248635_ERZ508505 | MGnify/ENA primary metagenome ERZ508505 (study PRJEB26176, sample SAMN06267871) | marine metagenome | isolation source: Saanich Inlet, British Columbia, Canada | place: Pacific... | reverse complement strand
ATCTTGACAACCTTTATTGCCCCAACACTCATAATTTGCTTCACCACGGGGGGAAACCCCCCGTTAACCCCCCTTAAGCCCACCATTTAGATTCGGCATTGCACCCCGTTAACCCCGCTTATTTAGATTCGGCATTGCACCCCGTTAACCCCACCTTAAGCCCACCATTTAGATTCGGCATTGCACCCCTTTAGTTATATTATATTTTAGATTGTTGCTAGAGTTTTACATTTTAATAGCTAGGTTTTTTTACGGGCGACTTGCCCCCTTTCACATCTCTATTATTTTTACAAATCCGTCTAAATGGTCCAAATTTCCCCCAAATGGCATCGACGCTAAAATCGATTGACGATAGATTATCAAATTTTTCAAATACAAAACATCGCGTTCTTTTAATAATTCCAATCCACCATCCAATAATATTAACGGCAATATTGGTTCATAACACTCCGGTAATTGTAAATAAACCTCATTCATATATTGATGAATTTCCTCCATAAGTCGAGTTTTTCCGCACATCGGTGGTCCTGTTAAAACAATCATTTTATTATTCACGCGAGGATCTTTCCGAACATTTTCCAAAAATTCCCGTAAATAGTTCATATCATCTTCCATGATTTGCGCATTATAATTGTTGAGAAATTCGAGTGACATGATTATAATAAAACCACAATAGCAAATATTTAAATCAATTTTTCGTCTAAGAATCGTTTATGCTTTTTGGCGTCTTGATATCCTTCCTTGATTAATTCTTTGATATTCAAATTTTTCATATTACTGAATTTATCAATATTTTTATTGTCAAACATTTCAGGGTAAATTATCAAATCAGGCTTCACATGACTCGGGTGTGGATCTTGAAAAAAACCGCCGTCAATACAAACATATTGCTTATACATATATATCGGCTCCAATTTCGTAATATACGGAATATGAGAACTTGCCATACAACAATCCAGCGCGTCGTCCAATGATACAAATCCTTCGATTATTTTTTTATTGATTCTATAACGATTCAAAACTGAAACACATATGTTCAAATTATGTAAATTAAAATCATGGCTATAATATCGAGTCATGAAATAATCTTTAACACAAACTTCGATATCGTGCATATTTTGACAAGAACTTAAATCGACTTTAGTTAAATAATCGGTCAAATCATCATGGTTCTTTAGACATAAATAAAGAGAATTCCATGCACCAGCGCTGGCGCCGTAGAAAATGCAATGATTGAGATTATAATTTTCTTTTAAATATTTCGAAATACCGAACATATAGAATCCTTTCAATCCTCCAGAGCGAATGGAAATAAATTTAGAATAAATGATTTGTATTAAAAATAAAAATGCGTATAATAGGTTCATATAAACATTGTATATTTTTTCTTTTGTTAATATATAATTATGTCAAGAGAAGAATATGATGATGAAGGAGAAGAAATATACGATGATGAAATAGAAGAAGAAGAATATAATACTCCTAATAGAATCATATTAAATTTGAAATTTGATAAAAATGGCGAAAAAGTAGCGTCTTTTTTCGATGGACTTGTAAACAAATTTTTAAGACAATATCTATGGGATAGATTTAACGAAAATACAAATGAATATGTAAATGATTATAAAGTGGACACAAGACTTCTTGGAGGATTTTATGACGATCATAAAATTCCTATCATAATGAGAAAAAAATCAGATTGGCATTCGAGTCGAACTGTAGTAGATGAACGAAAAAATAAGGCTGTGAAAGAAATGCGGATATGGTCTCGTGATATAAAAAGACTTGATTTTGAAGGAACTATTAGTGAATATCTTAATCATAAAACATTACGAAAAATAATGAAAACTAAACTCGATACCATATTAGACAAAACACATGCGAGAGGATCACGATTTTTAGGTTCAAATGATGGTTCTTTTGGAAGATATACCCGAGGTGGAAATTCCCAAAGAAAGAAATCTAGGAAAAATATTACCCGCAGAAAAAAGTAGATTTTGTATATTAAAAATATTGTTTTAATATATAAATGTCAAATTCATTAACATCATCAGGACTGAGGCAGGTAGCGAGGAGAACAGCATCATCAGCATCGGGAGCAGCATCATCAGCATCAGTATTCGGAACAGACCCTTTTGCAGCAACACCATCATCATCATCATCATCATTATCACCAGACCCTTTTGCAGCAGCACCAGCACCAGCAGGACCATCAACAACAACAACACCATCAACATCAACATCAACATCATCAATATCATCAACACCAGCACCAATAGCATCATCAACAACACCACCAATATCATCAGCATCATCAATATCATCAACATCATCATCAGCATCATCATCAGCATCAGGAACAGCAGGAACAGCAGGATCAGTACCAGGACCAGTAACAATACCTGATCCAGAATTTACGATAGACATTAGTGCTAGTTGGTTAAATGTAAATAAGGATTTTTTAAATTCTCAGGATAATAAACCACAACAAGTAGAAATTAATACAAAAAATGCAACAAAATATATTATGAAAATAGGTCGCATAACAAAAAATGGTGATTTAACTGGAGATAAAACATTAATTGATATTGAAAAAATAGAATTGGAAGGTTTAAGTAATGGAATTAATTCGATTGATGTAATTATATGGACAAATCCTGAACAACAAAAGACAAAAATTATAAATTTTAAAATAGATAAAACTGAACCTTTAATAGATGATGCCGTAGTAAGTTGGGGTCCCATATTAGATCCACAGGAAAAAGAAAGTGACGGATTTATTGATGTTGTTTTTAAAAATGGTAGCTTTAAATCAGACCCAACACCGAAAATAACTATGATTGGTGAAAAAAATCAAAGTATTCCGCTTGAATTGAATTTGGAAAATAATCGAGCAAAAATTAATAAAAGTCAATTAAAAACTACATTTATATCAAATCAATCATATAGAATAAAACTTGAAGCGTATGACACATCGTGTAATAAATTTGATAAAGTTATTGGCGAATTCTTTGTTAGTGATGTGGAAGAGCCTAAGACTTATAAAGAAGCGCAAAAATTATGGGAAAAAAAAGAACTCAATGGTAAAAGCTATATTGAACAATTTATGTATAAGTATTTATACAATGAATCAAAAACATTTTTTGATGATAAAAATCTTCTTTTAACAACGATATCAAACAAAACTCTCGCCATGACTACAATTAGAACCACAGAATGGGATTTTCATATTGGTCGAAAAAGGTTTACAGGTAAGCAAAATACAATGGAATTAATGAATGCTTTCTTCAAAGTATTAGGAAATCCTCTAAAAGTTTGGCCTATTAAAAATGAAACAACAACAGATGGAGAAGTGATTCAATTCCAAGAGCGACAAAAAACAATTAAGGATATGTTAAAATCAAAAGGTGTTCAAGACAGCGATTTATTAGACCCGAAATATTGGAAAGAAGAATCTGATCCGAAATTTAAGCTTATCAAAAATCCTGCAGATAGTGAATTAAGACATGTATACAATAATGTTATTCTTCAAATACGAAGAAATAGTATTGATACATTTAAAAGTTTTTTCAGTTATCAACCTATATTTTATAGAGGCGGAAAAACACGCAAAAAATCAAAGAGAAAATCCGTTCGAAAGACTCGTTCGAAAAAATAAGCATATTATATATGGACGACTATTTATACGGGTTTAACAACGTTTGTGTATTTAGTTCTCTCATTTTCATTACAAATATTATTATTGCACATTATTACGATAATGATATATACGTATTTCTATTTTCTTGTTTATTGGTGACATCATTGTTGGTTCATTATACTCAAAATGAAATAATATGTTATATTGACAAGTTTTTCATATTTTTAATTATTTTATATGGTGGATACTTGGTTTTCAACAAAGGTATATGTGATTGTAGTGCCAATGAATATTTTTGTATTTTCACTATAATTATCACATTTTTAGCATGTGTATATTTATATTTATCGGGAATATCCAATTGCCCATATGAAATATACGGAGTCTATGGTAATCATAATCACGCACTATTACATTTCATCGGGTCTTTTGGTCATAATTTAATCGCAACGTTATAAGTATTTAAATATTTATTTTTATAATTATATTATGAAACGTAATTATAAAAAATCAACCAAAGTCGTCGAGTTCAACAAAGAAAATTCCAAATTTTTATTGATTGTAGAGTCGCCGTCGAAATGCGCCAAAATAGAAAGTTATTTAGGAGAAGAATATAAATGCATTGCGTCGAAAGGTCATTTGCGAGAACTGGATTCTTATAAAAACTATGAAATCACGTTCAAAATCGCCAAAGACAAGTTCTCGCATATTGAGCAAATGAAGAAAATCATGAAACATTATGAAAAAGAAAATATCATATTAGCGACGGATGATGATCGTGAAGGCGAAGCCATTGCATGGCACATTTGCGAATTATTCGATTTGCCAGTGAATACAACAAAACGAATTATTTTCAATGAAATTACGAAAACGGCATTGTTGAAAGCGGTGCAAGAACCCAAAATAATTGATATGTTGTTAGTAAATAGTCAAAAAGCGCGTCAAGTTCTCGACGTGGTGGTCGGTTATAAAATATCGCCCTTTTTATGGAAACACGTATACGCAAGTAAAACAAATAGTTTATCAGCTGGACGTTGTCAAACGCCAGCGTTGCGGTTAATATACGAGAACCATTTGGAAAAGCAAAATATAGAAAATAAGAAATATTATAAAGTCGTAGCTAGTTTTTCGAGTCAACAAGTCGAGTTTGCATTGACAAAAGATTTATCTACTGAAACAGAATCATTTGAATTTCTCCAAAAAACGACAAATTTCGAACATATAATAAACACAAGTTCTCAACGTCAATCAAAAAAGGCTCCGCCAGAACCACTCAACACTTCGAAATTATTACAGTTAAGTAATCAACAATTGCATTTGTCACCGAAGGACACAATGTCCTTTTGTCAGGTCTTATATCAAGAGGGATATATTTCGTATATGCGTACAGAAAGTAAGAAATATAGCCAGGATTTTTTGAAACAAGGTTCTCAATACATCGAAAAGAATCATGGACAAAAGTATATTGGAGATTTGAAAAAGATTGAAAATAATAATAACAATCCGCATGAAGCAATTCGTGTGACAAATATAGAGCAACCGCAAATAAAAAATGTAAATACGAAAATAGTGAGTTTATACAAACTTATATGGAAGACCACGCTAGAAAGCATGATGAGTCATGCATTATATGATGTATATGATTATGTAATAAATGCACCACAAGGACATAAATACAAAACAACTATTGAAATACCTACATTTCTAGGATTTTTATCAACAACGAAAACAAATATAGTAGAAGAACAAGCCAAAAAGAAAGCGCTTGTAATGATGTTGGAGAACATGTGCAAAGAAAAGACGCATATACAATATAATAAAATAACATGTATGAATAGTATTCAGCATAAACACTCTCATTATAGCGAGTCGTCTTTAATAAAAAAATTGGAAGATTTACAAATCGGAAGACCGTCAACATATGCAACGTTTGTGAATACAATCATGGACCGCAAGTATGTAACAAAGCAAAATGTGGAAGGGACGAAATATGTAACAATGGATTTTGTTTTGGAGAACGGTGTCATAAGTAAAAGATTAAATGAAAAAACAGTGGGTAATGAGAGTCAGAAGTTAGTGATTCAGCCATTGGGTATAGTAGTAATTGAGTTTTTGACAAAATATTTCGACGATATGTTCTCGTATGATTATACAAAAAACATGGAAGAAGATTTGGATAAAGTGTATCAAGGTATATTGGAGGACTGGACGCAAGTATGTAAGATATGTGAAGAGAATATCAAAACACAAGCAAAGTCGTTGAAAAATTTAGCAAAAGAGGCGTATATCATCGACGATGAGCACGTTTTCATGTTCTCAAAAAACGGACCAACAATAAAGAAAACATTGGAAGACGGCACAGTAGAATTTATGAGTGTGAAAAACATTCAAATCGATTTAGACAAATTGAGAAATGGGGATTATGAGTTGGAAGATTTGACAGAAGACAGCGAGAAATATTTGGGAAAATATGAAGACCAGGATTTGTTTATCAAAAAAGGGAAATATGGAATATACGCGAGTTATGGAGAAACAAATAAAGCGATGAATACGATAAAGAAGCCGTTGCAAGAGGTTACATATGAAGATGTAATGAATGTTTTAACAGCGTCGTCGCCAAATATCGTGCGCGAACTGAACGACGATTTATCGATACGAAAGGGAAAATATGGGTTATATGCATATTATAAGACGGCATCAATGTCAAAGCCGCAATTTTTGAACATAAAGAAATTCAAAGAAAGCGTTACATATTGTGAAAAACACGTAATAATTGAATGGATAAAAGAGAACTATAAAATATAGATATAGTATAAATGAATTCGGAGTTGTTGAAATATACAATCATCGTGATATTTTACGCAGTGTTGTTTTTATTTACATATGAGTCAACGTTTGAAGGATTGATATTGATGTTATTTTTAGCAACCAATACAATAGTGGGTTCGAAAGTAATATTAGATACGATGCAAGAATTCAAGTCGGTAAATATCAACGAATTAAATAACTATGTGTTTCAATTTTTATTGAGTTCTCATACATTGGTGCTTCTCACGTTATTACTCTTTTACTTTATTGGTATGATGTTGTATAAAGGCGGATATATGGATTATATTGTATTAACATCGGTTGCATGGATATCTATGATGTTATTAAGCACACTATTTGACGGTAATAAAATTCCATATTACGGGCTATATGGAGTTGGTATACTTGGTATTATTGCATCAAATATTATGATGTTAATTAGTTTTAGTCGAATTAAAATGGAATCAATGACCGGACAAATACCTTTATCAAAATCGAATAGAAAACGTTTAGATTATTATAAAACATTGATGATTTTTGCGATATTTTTGATTGGGTTCTCGTTTTATTTGTTTGTGGTGAATGGTTCAAATCTACCAAATAGCAGCGATTTATTTATGTTGATGATAGTATTATTATACATGAGTGCATATGCAATGATTTATTATGCATATATGTTGTTAAATTTAACATCTGAAAAGATGATCACAGATGATGGAAAAAACATGAAATAATATATATATGTTATATATATGTCCAGAAGAGAAAAAATTACATCCGAAGAATATAGTGAAGACAAATACGACGCCATGAAAATAAATATTCGAAGTGCATTAAGAAATTATCATGCTTTTAAATCAAAAGGAGTTACAACAAAAACAAAAACAAAAACATATTTAGATGGTTTAGACGAAGATTTAAAGACCATCATAAAAGATATAATAGAAAATCCCGAAAAAGAAAAAATATACGAAGATTTCTTGACGCATGACGTCAGTAAAATACCGAAATTCGAAGACATTGACAACAAAAATGATTTGATGAAAGGTATATTAGAAAATTTCACACTTCCTGCATTTGGGGTGAAACCAATTGTGACAATAGACACAGAGAAATTAATACCTGACCTTGATGATGATATTTTCGGTGATGGTTCAACTGGTATGAATGAAAGTCAAAAAGAAAAACTTTTAGAAATTTTGGAAGAAGTAAATAATCCTACACGCGACGGAATATTTGACGAAGGACTGGGAATAAATGCTAGTCTCTTACGGACATATGATTTTGTAATAGATCTTGACAATGATGATTTTTTATTAATGATTCCGCCTGATTATGTAGACATTAACACACGTTTAGATGAAATGGCTGATTATAGAACAACTATGACGTCAGTTGCAGATATACCAATTTATTTTGTTATATCGAATCCATATACGCCCCATTTGACGACGATCATTTTATATAAAAGTAATTTATATTCGTTTGGATACGGACATAGTGGGTCACCTTCGGATGAAAAGGACCAAAGATTCAATGAACGTATGAGAGTTGCAGATAAGCGAAAATTAGGCATTGCTATTCAGCACTATGAACAAGCATCTATTTATACACCAGATTATTTAATATTTGAAAATTTAAAAATCCGTCACCAAGACGATAAAGTATATGATGTAATGAAAAGAACAAGAGGTAATATTGTGGATATGGGAATATTAGACAGAAAATATTGCACCAAATTAAAAGAGACTTTATCGAAAATAACAATGGTGAAATTATATATCCGTTGTAATAAAGAAAAGGTAGATAAAGAAAAGGTAGGAAGAACGCGACGTATGAAAAGTTGTGGTGTTACTCATTTAACAATAGAAGTGGATGAAACGTATTCGCAATTGAGTAATAATTATTGCACAGACAATTATCGTAATTGCACATCCTTTGTAACACAACTGTTTCCGCATATTAATTGTAATTTATTAAGGTTACCATTCTTAGTTCATCCTCATTTTTGTTATAAAACCCGTGGTGTAGAAATTAATAAAGATGTAATGCGTGCATTATATGATATATATAGAACTGATAACACTTCAAAGATGATTGAGTTTATAAAAACAATTACAGGTGATTCACCATCACCAAGAAAAGCATCAAAAGCATCAAAAGCATCAAAATCAAAAGCAAAAGCGTCAAAAGGTGGAAAACGTAATAAAACAATCAAGAAATAAATAAAGAAATTAATATATAAGAGTATTTCACATTTATATATTAATGAAATATTACGAATCAACGTTTGATGAATATGTATCATCATGTGAAAAAGACAATTTGCATGATTATTTGAAACTGAAATTACCTGAACAAATTGAAGACATTGAGAACATGATTATTTATGGTGCTCCAGGAATAGGTAAATATAGTCAAGTTCTAAAACAAATAAAAAAATTCAGTCCAACGCAATTGAAATATCAGAAGAAGATGACGCTTTCAACGGATAAACAAGATTATATTTACAATATAAGCGATATTCATTATGAAATAGACATGGCTTTATTGGGATGTAATTCGAAAACGTTGTGGCATGAAATATTTCTGCAAATTGTGGATATTATATCAATAAAGGATATCAAATCTGGATTCATTGTTTGTAAAAACTTTCACGAAACTCATAATGAATTATTAGAAGTGTTTTACAGTTACGTTCAGCATCATAGCAATATAAATGAAATAATACATTTGAAATTCATTTTGATAACAGAGAGCATTAGTTTTTTACCAAATAATATTTTGAGTTCTTTTTCTGTCGTGAAAATGAAGCGTCCCAAATCTTATGATAAAATCATAGAACAAAATGAGCAATTGCGAGAAAATATGGAATTTATTGATAATAATGACATTATGAACATAAAGGAGTTAAATGTATTGACAAAATGTAAAGTTAGTGAATTACCGAGTGATTTATTTACTACGGTGTGTGATAATATAATTGAGGAGATGACGACATCGAAAGATTTATTCAAGTTGCGTGAAAAAATATATGATATCATGGTGTATAATTTGAACGTAATAGAATGTGTGTATTATATATTGTGCCATTTTATAGAATCGAAGCGTATAAAAGATAATAAAATAAACGCAATAATGAAAAAAATGTATACAATATTGCTGCAATACAACAATAATTATAGACCCATATATCATTTAGAAACTATTTTTGTATATATGATAACACAATTATCATGAACCGGAAAAGAGCATTGGAAATATTACAGTTGAATAATAACGAAGTAAATATGGATAATATAAAAAAGAAATATAAAATGATGGCATTGATGTATCATCCGGACAAAAATAAAGAACCAAATGCAAATGAAAGGTTTGCTGAAATTCACTGTGCATATGATTTTTTATCAAATTCTGCATCAACAAAAGTGCCGATATATCGCGACATTTGCATCGATTTTTTGCAAAAATATATTGATAGAGAGATATTGGACGATATATTCGAGTGTTTGGAACGGGTATGTGACAAGCAATTAAAAAACGTGCTTAATAAAATAAGTTTGGAACAAGCCGTGCGAATGTATCATATTTTGAAATCATATTCACATATATTGCATATAAACGAAACATTTTTATCGAATTTGGAGGAAATGTTAAAAGAAAAGCAGGCGAAGAATGTGTATTATGTACTAAATCCATCTTTAAAAGATTTATTTGAGCACAATGTTTATAAACTTGAACATGAAAACAAAACATATATTATTCCTCTTTGGCATCATGAGTTGATATACGACCATGGTGATCACGATATATATGTAATAATGATTCCCGAATTAGATGATAATATTTGCATAGACGCAAACAATAATGTTATTGTGAATGTTTATAGAAATCTTCAAAATATATGGGAAAACGAAGAAATATGGATCAACGTATATGAAAATATTTATTTAGAACGGAAAAATTTATTGTTACGAAAGTATCAAATGATTTGTTTGAAAGAGAAGGGTATATCGAAAATAAATAGTTCGAATGTTTACGATATACAAAAAAAGAGTAATATTATATTACATATACACTTGGATTTATGAAAAAATATATATAATCATATATATTTTTATTTTTTAACAGTGATAATTTTTATTATTTTTCATTTATTGATAATTAATATTTATGCCTTTTTCTTCAAAATCTTTTTCTTTGGCTTCTCAGCTGGTGGAGGAGTTGGTTCAGGTTCTGGTTCTGGCTCTTGTTCCTCATCGCTATCTTCAACAGTTGTCGAAACTGGTTCAGGTGCAACTTCTTCAACCGAATCATCATGTGACTCAACGCTTGTGATAACAGAGCCAAATAGTTCACGCTCCTTGTCACTAAGAACCGGTGGTTGCTTAACAGTTGATGATTGTTGAGAAGGATTCACAATCGCAGCGGTCATCTTCCAACTCACACCCCATGCCTTTCCAGCAAACCACAATCCGTTACACTGAATGAATGCAATGACCTTACTTAGCTTCTTGACCAAGTCAGGAGGAGTAATCTTAGGGTCTTCGCATGGAAAGATGCACTCTTGAGTTTCTGCTGAAAACAATTCAACCTTCCAATCAGTCTTATCGCCATTCTTGTAACAAGGAACCTTAGCCTTGATACTTGGTGGTCTATTATAATCAGTCTTCTTCGTATCCTTATCCTTTGGATACTTAATGAACGAAAAGTAGCTATGCTTGACAACCTCCTTTGGTTGAGATTCACCAAACCATTCTTCGCTGTGTGTAACAGCATCATTAATGATTTGATCTTCAAATTCCTTCATCTTTTCAAGGAACATTTCTGTTTCTGGTGTTTTATATGAATCTTCATCTCTTGGAAAGTTTAGAGTCAAGTTAAACTTGCCGTCAGACTCGCCAGTCTTTTCGTCATAATAATCTGCAATACCCCATGTCATCATAAGAGGTGCACGAAGTCGAAGGGCTCTTTTTGTTTCGTTATTTTGTACCTGGACCGACTTGTTGCCTCGGTCAGACTTAGTCATGGGTAAATACTTGAAGTTTCTTGGTTGCCAGTTTTGGGTGCTAGTAGTGTTGTCGGTCATCTTCTAAGGGGCTGTATATGATATATATACATAAGGCATTTTTTTAAATCAATTTTTTAAACAATTCGACATAAATAACTAGTAAAAACAGCGGTTTTTATAAAAATATTGGAAACATGAAGAAGAGGTTCGAAATAAATAAAAATAAATGACAAAAAAATATAATGATGACAAATAAATTAAATATAAAACATATAAAAATAAATATGAATCGCGTGTTCTCGTTCATAAAAAACAAAATCCCCAAAATTTCATCGACCGAATTGATTGCCCTTCGCAGCGGAACATCATCTATTGACAGAGATATTTTGAAAGGAAAATTAACGTTTCCTAAAACTCCGATTACAACAAATAAATTCCCCAAAGAAAAACTCGATGCATTATTAAAAACATATGATGGTTCTCGTATTTATCCAAATGACAATCAGAATAAATGGGTTGAATACTTAGCAAAAAATAAATATTTCAGTTTTTTAATTGATGAGGAATATGGCGGAATAAAGTTATCAGTAAATGAACTATCCAATATGTTAACCAAAATCACAAGTGTAGACCCAGCATTGGGAGTGGTAGCAATGGTCCCGAATTCATTGGGTCCAGGAGAACTTTTGATTAATTACGGAACAAATGAGCAAAAAAAGAAGTATTTACCGAAATTAGCAAATGGTGAATATATTCCATGTTTTGGATTAACTGGACCTGAAAATGGTTCTGATGCAACAGGTAAAATCGACGAAGGAACCCTTATATTGGAAGGTGGTAGACTGTTTATTCATATAAAAATCAATAAAAGATATATTACATTAGCACCTGTGGCAAATTTAGTTGGGCTTGCTTTTCAATTAAACGACCCATATGGATTATTAAATAAAGGTTCTCAAGGAATAACCGTAGCTCTCGTCGAAAGTGATTCATGTGGTTTGATCCAGGAAACATATCATAATCCGTTGAACGCTGGGTTTCCAAATGGAACACTAAAAGGTGAATTGATGATACCTATTGAGAACATCATCGGTGGTGAAGAAAACGCTGGAAATGGATGGAAAATGTTGATGGAATGTTTATCAGCTGGTAGAGGCGTGAGTTTACCAGCAACAGCAAATGCAAGTAGTAAAGTTGCAGCGTTTGGTATACATCATTATATACAAATACGAGAACAATTCAAAATGCCTATTGGAAAAATGGAGGCAATCCAGGAAAAGGTGAACAAAATCTTTTTTCATACATGGATTATTCAATCATCGGTTGATATGACAAACGATATATTGGATAATGGAGAACATCCGGCGGTGTTAAGTGCTATCATGAAACAGCAATGTACCGAAAGAGGTCGTATTGTATTAAACGAGGCAATGGATATTCATGCGGGAGCCAGTATTTGTTTAGGTTACAGTAATTTTTTGGAAAAATTTTATCGCAGTGCGCCTATCGGAATTACAGTCGAAGGTTCAAATACACTAACACGTTCTCTCATTATATTCGGTCAAGGTCTCAATAAGAGTCATCCGCACATATTTTCTGTATTAGATTCCATATTAAATGACGATCACAAACGGTTTAATGAGAACTTTCGTAAAATTGTGAATCATTCTTTGAATTTATATATGAAATCTTTTGCGCCATGTAGAACATTGAAACAACAAATCATAAATTATGCATGTTTAACAAATTTTGTAGCACTTAAAGGTGGTTCTATTAAAAAAGAGCAAATGTTATCAGGTGATATGGCAGATATATTTAGTAACTTGTATATGGCAATATGCGTTCAATATTATCAAAAGAAAAACAATGTTAGTGAAAAAATGACTGATTATGTAGTAAAGAAATTAGTATACGAGAACCAATGTATAATGAATAAAGTTATCGACAATTTATCATATGAAAAATATTTATTATATCAAATGAAGAAACCAACAATCCCTCCTTCTTACCAAGAAGAGCGAGAACTATACAATGAAATAATGAAAAACACTTTGGTTTTAGACCATATAAAAAAAAACATACATATACACGGAATTTTGAAAACAATGGAACAAGTTCTCACAAAGACCCCTGGAACGAGAGAATATAAACAGTTATACAAGAAAATAATCAACGTGGGTGAATTTCATTATGAAAAATAAATATAAATATATATTAAGATAGAGACTATGCAAGTACATTCAAAATTTGCGCAGCCTGAAGTAATATCATGGAAAAAATATTTTGATGAAAACCCAGATTTATCAAAAATGAAAAACCGTGATTTAAAAGAAGTTCTCAAACATTACAAATTACACGTTACCGGAAAGAAATCAATTCTGATAGAACGTATTGTGAATCATTTTCATAAAATGAAAAATGCAGTAAAATTACAATCAATATTGCGGATGTTCATTGTTAATATGATGATACGACTGCGTGGTCCAGGATTAAAAAATAGGAAATTATGCACAAATGAAACTGATTTTTTCACATTAGAGCCGTTAAATGAAATTAGCATTTATGATTTTTTCAGTTTCAAAGATGATCAAGGTTTCATCTATGGTTTTGATTTGAATTCTTTGATAACTGTTTTCAGAAAATCGGGTTCATTAATGAATCCATACAATCGTAATAAATTGGGGTTCAAAATAATAAAGAAGATATCCACTTTATCGAAATTAAACAAGTATTTAAATAAAAAAACGGAAGGATTGTTTTCAAGTTCTCAAATTGAAATATCGGCTCGTGAAGCAAATATGCAAAAATTTCAAGCAATAAGAAACAAGGAAGAAAATCATAGAATAGAAGAGTTATTTCATGAAATGGATTTATTGGGAAATTATACCAATTCAAGATGGTTTCATAACTTAACACACGGTAGCTTTGTTCATCTATTGCGACATATGTGGGATATATGGAACTTTAGAGCAAATATTCCTATGGCAACAAAACGGAAAATTTGTCCATATTTCAATCCCTTCACAGATGGAATCGAGAGTTTAGAACGAGAACCATCCAATACACAAGAAGAGCGGTCAATTATATTAAAGAAATCATGTTTAACGGTAATGGAGAATTTCGTTTACAGTGGAATAAATAATGAGTTTAAACAATTGGGCTGCATGATAGTCTTATCTGCACTAACAATGGTTTCTACTTCCGCTCGTAATAATCTACCATGGTTATACGAATCACTCGAACCCATTTAATTTTGTCTAAATTAAGATAAATATATCAGGAAGAACGCAGTCAATAAATATATTTATCTTAAACTATTTAAATAGAACCTATATAATACAGTATAACATGGTTAGAACTACCAAGTCTACTACTACTCCTGCTGTCCCTGAAAACACTGTCGTTGAAAAGAAGAAGTCTTCCAAGAAGGAAAAGGTCGCTGCTGTTGTTGCTACCCCTGCTCCCGTTGCTGATACAGCTGAGGTTCCTGAAGAAGGAACTGTTTTCGCTAAGCTAAGTGATTACAGTGCCAAGCTTCAACAACTTTCCAATCTATTCGCTTCCATCAAGTCTGATTTCAAGACTCTTGAGAAGACTGTTGCTCGTGAACTAAAGACTGCCCAGAAGAACTCTCAAAAGAAGAGAAAGGTCTCTGCTAACAGAGCTCCTTCTGGATTCGTCAAGCCTACCAAGATCAGCGATGAGCTTGCTACTTTCCTTGGAAAGACCTTGGGATGTGAAATGGCTCGCACTGAGGTAAGTAAGGAGATCAACCTTTACATCCGCGAGAAGAAGCTTCAAGATAAGGACAATGGTCGCAAGATCCACCCTGACGCTGCACTCACCAAGCTTCTTAACATCGGAAAGGGTGAAGAGCTTACTTACTTCAACCTTCAGAGATACATGAAGCATCACTTCATCAAGGCAACTCCTGTCGCATAATTTGAATGATGATATAATAAAAATAATTAATATAATTTCATATTAATTATTTAATGACCCATATTTAAGTCGTGATTAAGGCAACTACTATTACCAGGAGTTTTGTTCAATTCATTAATGATTAGATTATTAGACGAAGTCAATAATGAACCATTATATGATACATTATATGGTTGTGTATCATTATCGACAACTTTCAATGGATTCAATAAAGCGAACCCTTGTGTATAACCAGGAATTTCATTTGTTACGTCGCTACAATTGGCATTATCCCAATCAGTAGAACCCGTCAAATTTGAATTGTATAATCGTGTGCATTTTTCTAATTGCGTTTCCGTTTGTTCATTTGTATACCCTCCGCAACTATTACCTTCTGTAAATGGTTCTTTTGATAAACACGAGCAACTCAATAAAACAATGGTTAATATAACGATCAAGAAAGCAATGATTCTATATTTGGCTGCCATTATATTATACTGTAACATTTTATTTATACCGGCGAACATTTAAAATTATATGACAAAATTCGCGAATATAGGGTCCGAAACACTTGTATCAATATTGTTATTCACTTTGTTAATGTTAATTTCATTTGGTCTTTTGATACCGGTATTGTCAAATTCGCCTTCATAATAATCATCTATGAACTGTTGATTCGAAACCGATGTAAATAATTTATCGTAAATGGTGCTATATAACTTCTTCAACGGAGTCACCATTGTATGCAACGGTTTTGATACGCGCGCAACGTCGATTTGGTCGGATATTATCAATAGAGAACGCTTTAACCCGTCTAAATAATGAGTGATTTTTTCCTTATATTTATTTGTAATATCAGCCAAAATCGTTTCATTGTTTTCCTGTAATTCACTTGTTTTATTTACTAAATCTTGATATTGAATAAATTGATCACTTGTATTTTGCAATTCTTTTTCATATTGATTAATAGCTTCTATATTCTCTTCAATTACATTCACTTCTGTATTTTCAAGTGTATTTGAAATATCTGATAATCGATTCTCCATTTGTGCCATATACAAATCGAAATATTGCTCAATTTCTTTCATAAATGGTAATGTAAATTCTGTTAAATCATTCGTGCTCTCACCGAAAAACCACCCTATGATATCGTAATAAATAATGCGTTTATGTTTGTTCATTTTATACAACAATATTAAATATATATAACAAAAATACACTAAAAATATTGTAATAAACAATGCACTTGTTCCAAAATAAGTATTAATATATCGTATATCTCCCATATATTATATTGTTTTATATTTATGGTAATTCTACTTCATTAAAATCGTTTATTATATTGGATACAGTAGTTTTATCAATATCGCTTACTACATTCAATGTATCGTTACTCATTTGCGAGTTGATAAACAATGCACCCAAAATAGTAGACATTGAATTTTTGGCATATTCCACACTTTCACGTAAAGAATTAGTAGCGCTTGCCAAACGAGAACTTGTACTATCGCTAAACCCATTCGCTTCGTTACTCAAATTATCAACATCATTTGACAAATTTGTAATATTTGTTTCGAAACCCGATACCTTATTTGCAATGTTCTCGAAATTTCTTGTTACATTTTTCTCCAATATACTACCCATGCAATCTTTTATTGTCTGTTTAGTGTCTTTGAAAAACAGCGGTGCTAAGAAGAAGTTACCCGGTTTGCACTTTTCACTTTCCCAGTTTGAATAAATGTATATATAGTTACTGATGACGTGGACTGCAATAAGTAAAACAATTAAAACAGTTAAATTTGATGGGGTATCTAGAAAATTCGGCTGTAAATAATAATATGACTTTGTTGTGTCAGTAACATCGTATACGTTATAAAAATAAATGATCAATAGAAACCCAACCATAGAAGGAAAATATTTATACATAAAATAATCTCTTATTGATTCCATTAATAATATATAATTTAATCACATAAAAATAATTCTTATATTAAACTATATGAGTATTAATAAAAAGCAACTCGAAAAACTTATTAATGAAAGTGATTGTGACAACAATACAGATAAAATTCGTGAACTCAAACACAGTAAAGCCATTAAAGATAATTTGGAAACATTACAAAATTTGAAAATCACACATTCGAAAATGATGCTTCAAGAACCGGATAAATTCGAAAATTTATGCAGAAGTCAATGTGCATTTTTATTTAATCACTACACGATCATTTTCAACAGAGCATTTAATGATGAATTGGATATGACGTTGATGGGTGGATTGTTGAAAATTTTGCAAGAAATAGAAGACGGTAAAACTGATCAACATAACGGATCTGTTGCAGTCGGTGAAATATTGAAAAAAATATACGTCGATAGTGCATTGAAAAATGCGGAAAAACTGAATTCCAAACACAATGGGGAAAAGCCAACACTTGTAGAACCTAAAGCTATTTCATACAAAGAATTCAAAAATAAAAAATGATATAAATATTTGACTGTGTAAACCGTATATGAAGTCGTCGATTACATTGAATCTAGGTATTGAACGTAATCATCCTTTCTACGAAAAATATAAGGCTCAAGTCGAACGTCATAACCAAATGGTAGATGAAACACGATTTCCGAATTCCGGGTTCGATTTATTTATTCCGGAAAATGTAGAGACCAAGCAATTTCAAACATCGTTTGTTGATTTAGGCGTTAAGGCAACAATGGTGACAAATGGTGAATGTATAGCATATCAACTATATCCTCGTTCGAGTATGTCGAAATATCCACTCATGTTGGCTAATCATGTAGGAATCATAGATTCTGGTTATAGAGGAAATCTGATTGGAGCATTTCGTAGTTTTGTAGATGATTTTGTGATAGAAAAGGATGTTCGTTTGTTGCAAATATGTCATCCCACATTGTCGCCATTTTACGTGAAGTTGGTACATCCAAATATTTTAGAAGAAACGGAACGAGGTTCTGGTGGATTTGGTTCCACTGGAATATAATTTGATATAAAACATATTAAATAGAATTGCTCATATGTAGATATAATGGAAGCGCCGAAAAACGAAGAAGTTGTTGAAAAGGAAATAAACCTATTGGATGTTGAAATCAAAGATGAAAATATTGCATTGAATGTTATTGTGGCATTTATCAATGCAGCTCAACGTAAAGGAGCATTTTCTATTCCTGAAAGTGCGAAAATATGGGAATGTATTCAAAGGTTCCAAAAAAAATAAAATATATTATTATTATATATAATGATGTATGAAACGGGTTCAGAAACGGATCCAGAAACGAGTCCAGAAACGAGTCCAAAAACGAGTCCAGAAACGAGTCCAGAAACGAGTCCAGAAATGAGTTCAATTAAATTCCAATTTACGAGACATGGATTTAGTTGTAATAATGCTGTTTCAAAATTTGATTTTATGAACAAAGATTACGAACCTTCATTACATCCTTTCACTATAGAACAGTTAAAACAAGAGAATAATCACAAAAATGATAAACATAGATGGATAGACATCCCTATTGGAGATGAAACAATAGATGATTTTACTTTTGATACATTTATACAATATGATTTAGAAGCTAACGGCATTCGTGTTTTTGTATCTCCTATGATACGTACATGGGAGACAGCGTTATTATTATTTTGTCAAGCAAATCCAGCAGCTAGTTCTATTCATTTATATATTGGTCCATATTTGAAAGAAAAAAAACAAATGTTTTTGAGACGCGGTAATTTTCCTCAAAATCCTAAATTGAGTATGAATAAATTTTTGAAATTCATAAATTTACAAGAAGTAAAAGATATGATTAAAAAAATTGAAAAAATTTATATTCATTATCCAGCGGACATAAATGTAAGAAGTCACACAGAAATTGAATTAGTGGAAATAGAATATGAACGAACGAATACGAATGATAATGCGGATTTCAAAATTACTGACGAAAGTAAAGCTAAAATATGTAAGGGAATTGAAAATATTGGAAATTATATTTTGGAGAGTATAAATGACAATTATAGTGTATTTTTACAAGAAGGTAATTTACATACATTTATGCAAAATTTTAATAATTTCGGATCGAAATACGGTGAATTAGATAAAATAACTAGTAACGAAAAAGTTTTTACTGTAACACATTCAAACGTGATGAAAGAATATATCAAAAAAAGATATGCGATTGATATCCTAGATAAAGAAATGAAATGGAAAAACACAAGTGAAATACTAATTACACCAAGTTTTTTAAATGATACTAATAATTGGAGTTTTGAAGATACATTGGTCAATCCTAGAGAAAAAACATATTTAGATAATGCAAAAGCAGGAAAGATAAAAGATTTTTTAGAACTTATCCAATATAAACTTGGTGTGCCTGGAAAATTTCGTGGTAATCATAAAGAAGAAATGAAAAAAACAAAGCTGAAAGATGGAACCACTACTTGCGGTGTCTCAAATGAAAGTCTTTGTAATTATTGGTCTGGTACTCCTAAAGGAGGAAAGAAAACCAAAAAGAAAAGAAAAATCAAAAGAACTCATAAAAAGAAAAACGCTCATAAGAAGAGAAAGACACAAAATAAAAGAAAAAATTGATTTGCATTTTAAATATGAATACATATGCATATTTACAATGTTGCTCGGTATATTAAACATCATGGTCATTTACTCTTGTATCTTTTCGGTTCCGTTGTTCTTGATTATCCAAATATCGTGTCTAACAGACAGATTCAATACTATTTTGAACAAAATGGAACGCGACTACGAACAACTACCACGCAGAAGCGAACGACTCAGATTGAAGCGCCAACATGAATCCGACTCCCAGCTCAATTCTCGATCTTCTCGTACATATTTAAGATAAACTGCTCTTCATCAGTGAGTCTCTGAAAAAAAATATTGTTGTCATATTTGATATTAAAAAAACGATTACGAGCATTTTTACATAACAAATTCGTCCCGCTGTCTTTGAATGTAATATCCATCAATATTCCACCGTAAGCTAATTCTTTTTTTTCATTTATCCACCGTATGTATCTTCCTGTTTTGAAATCGCTCAAATAATCCATGTATTTATAAGACGCTAATTTTTCCAGCATTTTTTCCGACTTTTCTTCATCGAACTCCATTCCATGAATAATATCAACGTTTGTTTTCAAAAGGTTCTCGAAAAAATTGATATCCATATTTTGTTCTTGTAATAACTCGTCTATGTTCAATTTATTTATAACCGAAGGGTCGTGTTTCAAGTTCTCCATGATTTCCAATATTTCATTATTCATATAAAGTATTTAAAAATATATTTAAATATTATTCATATTTATATTTTGTAATGACAACTTATGTATTAGAATATATTTGGCTCGATAGCAACTATCAATTGAGAAGTAAAACAAAGATATTCAAAACAAGTAGAACTCTTTGTAATAGTGATGATGATGATTATGAAAACCAATGTCAACTTAAATTGGTCGATCTTTTTCCACAATGGAATTATGATGGTTCATCCACTGGTCAAGCCACCGGAAATAACAGTGAAATTATCATCAAGCCATGTGCATCTTATTTAGACCCGTTTAGATATTTACCAAATAGTTATTTGGTATTATGTGATACATATACAAGAGGTGAAAATAATATATTAATTCCCCATGAAACGAACAATCGAGTAAATGCGCTTAAGATTTTCAATAGATATAGAGACCAAGCTCCGTTATATGGAATCGAACAAGAATTTTTCCTCGGTGATATAGATTACAAACCTCTTTTTGTAAAGGAAATTCAACAAAGTAAAGATGGTGAATGGGATCCTCAGGGAAACTATTATTGTGGTATTGGAACAAGAAACATGATTGGGCGGAAGTTTATAGAAGAAGCATTGGAATTTTGTATGTATGCTGAATTAAACATTACTGGAATGAATGCTGAAGTGGCACCTGGACAATGGGAATTTCAAGTATGCGCTACAGGTATTGATGCATGTGATCAGCTCTATATTTTGCGATATATACTCCAAAGACTCGCCGAAAAATATGGCTGGACAATCAATTTCCATCCCAAACCAGTCGAAGGCGATTGGAATGGTTCTGGATGCCATGTGAATTTCAGCACTGAAAACATGCGCAAAGAAAATGGTATGGACCATATACTTAATGGAATTGAAAAACTGGCGAAAAAACACGAAGAACACATGAGTGTATATGGAACCGATAATGAAAAACGAATGACCGGAAAACATGAAACGGCTGATTATAAGTCCTTTAATTATGGAGTCGCAAATCGCGGTGCAAGTATTAGAATCCCAGTTGACACGGCGACCAATAAAAAAGGATATTTCGAAGATAGACGACCAGCATCAAATATGGATCCTTATTTGGTAACATCGAAAATATTGGAAACAGTCATGGAATAATGATAATCAAGGGTTTATACCAGTTTTAAATCTTTTAAGGGTTTAAAAATATGAGTTTATAATAAAGCATGTCTATTATTATAAACAATAAATTTGCCATAAAAGACACCATTGGTAGTGGTATGTTTGGCATTGTTTACGAAGGAATCAATATAAGAACAAAGGAGCCAATTGCAATGAAGTTGGAAAAAAATAGCAATCGAAACAAGTTGATTCGTCGTGAAGCGATGATATTAAATTATTTAAATCGCAATGAAACGGAAAATGTGCCTGGATTATATTATTATGGAATAATCGATAATTTATCATGTATAATTATGACCAAGTTCTCATGCGACTTGTTGGAATATATAGAAAATAAAAATCCGAATTTGGAAAGTTTAATGATCCATTGTGTTCATTGTGTGAAATCGATCCATGATAAAAACGTCTTACATAGAGATATAAAACCGCAAAATTTCATGATAAAAAATGGTAAAGTATATTTAATTGATTTTGGGTTCTCAATTTTTTTCAAAGATGAAAACGGGTTGCATACAAAAAAGCAAGAACAACATATTATAGGTTCAGTGAAATACAATAGTTTTTTCAATCATTGTGGAGAACCATGTTCTCGTCGTGATGATTTATTATCAATCGGATATATGTTTTTATCTTTTGTTAAAGAATTGCCTTGGTCAAATGTTCCTGAATTCGAAAGTGATTTGGAAATAACTTCAATAAATCATCCGCGAAATATGTATATAAAACAACAAAAATGTTACAATATAATCGAGCCATATATTCCGGAAATATGGAAATCGTATTTTGAGAACGTATATAGTTTGAAATATGATGATATACCAACATATACATCTACGTAATTTGCAGTTTGTCTTTAATTTGCTTAAGGTCTTCAATGATGATTGCTTCCTGTTCTGGTGTAAAAGTTTCAACCACTTTTCGTGTAAAAATGAAAATACACAATATCAATAAAAACAATATACCAAAAAATCGTAATTCACGCATATATATAATTAAGAGAAAATATTGCTAGCTTCTTCATTTGCAGCAATTATTTTTGATTTATTTTTGTTAATAGCTCTTTGTATACTCTGAATGGTTGTAATGCCTTCTTGAGAATACAAGAAATCGAAATCACCGACTAAAAGTAAAATAATGATTATGGAAATCAAAAATAAATAATAAAAAATATTAATTCTCATATACAATAACGGTATAATATATTTTCAAAAATCAATATAAAAAGCTGTTATGTTATTAGTATATAATATGTCCACCGACAGATTAACAGGAATGGTGAAATGGTTTAATAATAAAAGCGGATATGGATTCATTTCCACACTAGATGATGAAAAGAAGGATATTTTTGTGCATTATACTAGTATTCGTGGATATGACCCTGAAAACAAGGTAAACTTTGTATACAAGTATCTTGTTCAGGGAGAGTATGTTGAGTTTGTTTTGACTAAAACAGACGATGAAAAGCATGAAGTAAAGGCCGATGATGTCACTGGTATTCGTGCTGGTCCACTAATGTGTGATACTCAACATGAGAATTCTAGATCAAGAGCCCCTCCTAGAAGACGTTAAATGGTATTAAAAAATTGAAATAAATAAAGTAAATATATGCTCTCATAGCTCAGTTGGTTAGAGCATTCGGCTGTTAACCGAAAGGTCGCAGGTTCGACTCCTGTTGAGAGCGCAAAAATAAGTTATTAAAAAGTGACTTAGAAGTATTATAATAATATGAATCATATTATTATGAGTGAGGAGCAGGCTAAGCAACATATTTCACTTGTAGTATGTGGTCACGTAGATGCGGGAAAATGTTTTTTGAAAGGAACTAAAATAAAATTGAAAAACGGAGATTTCAAGATGGTAGAAGATGTTTGCGTCGGCGATATGCTGATGGGTATGGATTCTCAACCCCGGAAAGTTCTATCTACAACTAAAGGGTCTAGTACTATGTACAATATAATTCCTACTTCGTATGGAAATGTTTACACAGTAAATGATGAACATATACTTACTTTGAAAGCGTCTGGTTGTAGTCATATGATTTATGATGAATCACGAGACCGTTATAGAGTTCGTTGGTTAACAAAAAATGGATTACAAGAAAAATCATTTTCAAATTCATCGTCACCTTCTTACAAAGAAGATGCATCAATCTTTCTGGAAAATGTGAAAAACTCTCCCGAGTTTTTAGCAAAAGGTGCAATTATTGATATTGCCGTCAAAGACTACTTGAACCTGAGTAAATCATCACAAAGTATGTTTAAAGGGTTTACAGTGGGTGTTGATTATGACGAAAATCCATATTCTATGGACCCATATCTATATGGTCTTTGGTTGGGAGATGGTACAAGCAAAGCCGCATCTATTACAACCGCAGACGACGAAATAGTGGATTTTTTGAATTCGTGGGCATCAAAAAATGAACTGAATGTGAATAAAATTGGTGATTATAGATATGACTTGACAACCGGTACAAATACGGGAGGTGCAGGACGTAACATATTCACTAACTTTTTGAAAGAAAATAATCTTTGGGATAACAAGCATATTTTATCGGATTACAAATACAATTCCAAAACGGTTAGATTAGGTGTATTGGCGGGTCTAATTGATTCAGATGGTCATATGACGCATAATTGTTATGACGTTATTTTCAAAAATCAAGTATTGGCAAATGACACTGTAGAGCTAGCAAAATCACTTGGATTCAGAGCGTCTGTATGTGAATGCACTAAAACATGCACAAATAGCCCTCAAGGAAATGTAACAAATACGTATTATCGTATTTCTATTTGTGGAGAAGGACTCGATGAAATCCCTGTATTACTAGAGCGCAAGAAATGCTGTGAACGTCAATCGAATAAAGATGCTTGTGTTTCTGGAATCAATATTGAAGAAATCGGCGTGCATGATTTTTACGGATTTGAATTAGATGGAGATGGTCGATTTTTACTAGACGACTTTACGGTAACACACAACAGCACGACAACTGGTCATTTAATTTTTAAACTTGGTGGTATTTCCGAGCGTGAAATGCAGAAGCTTCAAACAGAAGCTGATCAGCAAGGAAAGAGTTCATTTGCATTTGCTTATTACATGGACCGTGATAAAGCTGAGCGTGAACGTGGTGTAACTATTAATTGCACAACAAAGGAGTTTTACACGGATACATATCATTACACGATTGTAGACGCACCTGGTCACAGAGATTATGTGAAAAACATGATTACTGGAGCAGGTTGTGCTGATGTAGCTCTTTTATTAGTTCCCGCAGAAATGGGTGGATTTGAAACAGCTATTGCTCGCGGTGATCATTCCACCGGTGAAATTCAAGGTCAAACCCGTCAACACGCTAAATTGCTTGGTTTATTGGGTATTGAAAAACTCATTGTTGGAGTAAACAAAATGGACTCTTGTGATTGGTCTGAACAACGTTTCAATGAAATCAAAGAAGAAATGACAAAAATGATTACTGCGTCTGGATTCAAACCCAAGCAAGTACCGTTTATTCCATTTTCTGGATTCAAGGGTGAAAATTTAATTGAAAAAACAGACAAAATGCCCTGGTATAAGGGTTGGTCGGCAAATTTGAATAAAGATACTGTTGTTGAAGGATTCACACTTTACGACGCTTTGGAAAAGTTGGTAAAACCACCAAAGCGTTTCCCCGATAAGCCAGTGCGTATTCCTATTAATGGTATCTACAAAATCAAAGGTGTTGGTGATGTAATTACCGGACGTATTGAACAAGGCACTCTCACTGCAGGTGATGCAGTTCGTGTTGTTCCACGTGGATTGGAAAACTTGAAGGTGTTTAGTATTGAAATGCATCATAAAACATGGCCAAACGCTAAACCGGGTGATAATATTGGTATGAATATGAAAGGAATCGATAAGACGAATATGCCTAAAGTAGGGGACGTTATTACATTGCAAAAGGAACCACTTTGTGAGCCGGTCGAAAGCTTTATTTGTCAAGTGGCGGTGCAAGAACATCCTGGTCAACTCAAACCTGGATTTAGTCCTTTGGTGCATGTAAGAACAGCCAAATCTTCGTGTAAAATGACTAAGATTTTTTGGAAAATGAGTAAAAAGACGGGTGATCAAAAGATAGACAACCCCGAGTTTTTGGAACGCGGTGAAAATGCGGAAATTGAATTTATTCCCTCACAACCAATTTATTTGGAAACTTTTGATAATTGTCAAGGTTTAGGAAGAATTGCGGTGATGGATTCAAATAATTTGGTAATGTTGGGTAAAATCATAGACGTCAAATACAAGCCATATAAAAAATAAAAGAAATCGAAATGTATAATAAAAATTTTGAATTTTTAAATAATAATCAATATTGTATATGAGTGAACCGAGTGACTCTGAAAAGCTGCAAGCATTACAAAAAGAACACGAAGAAAACTTGAAATTGATTACCAATATGGGTAACGAATTAGAAGAATTATACGAAGTGATTAAAGGATTGGAAGGCGAACGTGAAGAGTTAAAGGCAAAATGCGAAGAACTTGAAAAAAATTGAATTGCTTTTTTTTAAAACATATATTATATAAAGTAATATATGTTTATCACCAAAACGAGGTTTATCGATTTATTTCGTGAAAATACCATTTCATTTTCAGAATTTATGAATGAAGCGAAGGTCAAAACGAATTCTAGTGTTGTTGTCTTGAAAGATTATATGAAAAAAAATAATATTACTCAAAGTGACGTGAAATTATTGTATTTACATATCAAAGATAAATCCGGATATTTGTCACGGTTTTACGATACATCTCTCAAAATACCAGATGATTTTGTTATTAGTGAATCTCCAATGAAATCAACATTCAATAACAATGAAAAAATCAAATATAAGAATGTTATTCGAAATTTACATTATTTAGATATTTTGAAAAACACCAAATCGGGATTGTATAATACACCAAGTTATTTGCAAGTATTACTCGATCTATACAACTCATATATTATTGATTATAAATTACTAACACCAAGTGCTATTCATTATTTGAAAATGAATCGTTTTGGAGGCGTGTTCTCGAGTTTCTATTTCAGAGCATCGATCATGAATCCATATTTAGTATATTCATTAAACGAATCTTTGTTACAAGGAAAAAAAATATTCACACCTACTCTTGGGTGGAGTTCATATGCATACGGGTTTTTAGAATCTAGCATGGTCGACGAATATGTCGGCACAGATGTTATTCCCGATGTTTGTTTAAAAACGCGTGAACTTGCGAAAGGTTATAATAAATCAAGTAAAATTTATTGCAAGCCTTCTGAACTATTATTGTCCAACGCTAGTTTCAAGAAAAAATACAGCAACTATTTCGACGTTGTATTTTTCAGCCCTCCTTATTATGAATTGGAGTTATATGACAGTGAAAATCAGAGCACAAACAAATACAAAACATACGAAGAATGGCTTGCCAAATATTGGGACAAAACCATTCGTCTTAGTTATAATTCATTAGTAAAAGGAGGAAGATTGTGTTATATATTATCCGGTTATGGAAAAGACCTTCAATATGATTTAGTGAGTGATATGAATACTATTACCAAACAATATTTCAAAGAAGTAAAAATAATTGATATGCATAATAAAAATGCAAATATGACGAAACATCGTGTTTCAAATGAAAAAATAATGTTGTTTATTAAGCCTTAATAATGTCGACAATATCCATACAACGAAATTTAGCTCGTGACGATAAACTCTTTTTTTCATCAGTTTTAACACATATACTTTCAATGTCTTCTTTCTTCACTGGAATACGGTGTTGATTGTTTGAGAAATAAATATATAAGTTTTCCACCAATTCTTCTACTTCATTTTTCTTATTTTCGCTTATCATATTATCATTTATTAATGAAAACAATAATTCTTCAATTTCATCTGTATAACCGAAGCAGTTTTCCTTACCTAGAAGAATAAAAAAAAGTAATGTCGATTTTTGTAAATCATTATTTTTGTTGTATTTACAATAAGCATCGTAATCACCATTTGGGTCCACATACATAATATTTTGCATGTTGCATTTGTATTTTTCATAATATTTTATTATTTCGGCTTCAAATAAAGGGGTTATAGTGTGAACATCAACATACAATTTCGCATATAGTTCTGTGAAAAAATTATTGGAACAGCAAATTTGTATAATCAATTCAACTGATTCTTTTAATTCATTTTCATTTTGTGAAAATAACATGGTCTTTACTTTTTCAATATTTTCAGATAAGTTTGCTTTCGACATTTTATTCAAAATATTACGCAAATCGTTTTTTTCTTTGTCTTCGTTATTTATTTTAGTAGCTTTGAATGTGCGCATCGTTTCCCAATTACCATCTGAATTCGATTTCTTAATTTTTTTATCACCTTTTCGCTCTATCGGCACTATACTTTCACGTAAAGTGTCAATAGAGAGAACCACATCATTCGGAAGGATAAAATTTGATTCATATTTATCAAAAAACTCGACTGAATATGTGGTGACCATATATATTACATACGATATTTGTTTAAATGTATTTACAATACAAATGTATATAAAAAGATTTATATATAAAACAATAGATGATTGAAAATTGGGATGATTTAAATATTTCTGAAAATTTGTTAAAAGGTATATATAGAAAAGGTTTTGAAAAGCCTACGCCAATACAATCTATGTCTATCCAACCAATCATAGAAGGAAAAGATGTAATTGCTCAATCTCAATCAGGAACTGGTAAAACAGGTTCGTTTGTAATAGGAGCGCTAAATAAAATTGATACTAGTTCGAATTATTTACAAGTATTAATTGTAGCAACCACACATGAACTTGTTAAACAAATTCATGAAGTGGTGGAAAGTATTGGTAGCGCAATTGACGGGTTGAATACCAAAACTCTAGTTGGTGGTACCTCCATAACCAATGATATTCAAAATATGAAAGAAAAACCACCACATATAATCATTGGAACGGTTGGTCGTATCTATGATATGATACGACGAAAAATAGTATTTTTGGATAAATTGAAATTGTTTATCATGGATGAAGCCGATGAATTGTTATCAAAAGGTTTCAAAGAACAAATACACGATTTGTTTTTACATGTTACATCATCAAGTCAGGTTGCATTATTTAGTGCAACAATACCCAATGACGTATTGAGTTTATCAGAGAAATTTATGCGTGATCCGGTTAAAATAATTTTAAAACCAGAAGAACTATCGCTTGAATGTATACAGCAATATTATATTGCATTAAGTAGTGATAATGATAAATATGAAACATTGAAAGATTTATTTTCGTTATTGGAAATAAAACAAACCATTATTTATGTAAATAATATTACACGTGTAAATGATTTGTATGATGCAATGACCAAAGATGGTTATCCTGTATGTTATATACATAGTTCTATGGAAAAAGGAGCTCGAGAAGAGGCTCTAAATCAATTCAAGATGGGTAAATTCCGTGTATTAATTTCATCTGGAATTACTGCACGTGGTATTGATATTCAACAAGTGAGTATTGTTATCAATTTCGATATCATTCGAGATATTAATACATATTTACATGCCATCGGTCGTTCAGGAAGATACGGGCGAAAAGGGTTAGCCATTAATTTTATCACTAAACAAGATATTTTCTTCATGCGTAGAATAGAATCTCATTATAAAATCGATATTAAGGAATTGCCTACAAATGTAAAAGAGTTGATATAACTCGTTAATTTAATAGAAACATTTTGTATTTTAAATATAAAATGTTTGAATCGATTCAATCAATGATTGATGATATGACGAATTCTAAGGTAGATATTTCAAATGCAAATATTTATGACGAATTCAAACTACCTATTCAATATTTGGAAAATGATGTGTATAAAATTGACGATAATATCGCAACTGATTTAGAAATAGATTTCTGCGATGCTAGTGGACATATATCAAACACTATGTATGATCATTTGTTTTTACCGGAAGATGTTTTTGATACTAAATGCATAATTCGTAATGATATATACACTACGAATGTTGAATTTTTACAGGAAACACAACAAGTGATTAAAAACATGGAAACATTCAACGAAAACGACTGTTCTAAAATTGATTCACAACAAATCTTAGAAGTATGGAAAGAAACAAAACAGAACCCATGGTTTTTAGATAAATATTGTTACATTGATTGGAAAATATTTCGACATTTCAACGAATCGCATATTTTTCTACAAGTATTGTCCTTTATGAATATGTCATCGCCTTTTTTAGCTTTGATTGTCCCTCTTTTGTTTTTAATATTTCCTTTTTTGATATTGAAATTACAGGGTATACCTATTAGCTTCAGTACCTATGTAAATACTCTCAAACTCATTGCTAAAGATCATTTTATCGGTAAAATGCTGAATATTCAAAATTTGAAAATCGAAACTGTTTTATATGTGTTTTTTTCAATCGGTTTCTATTGCATGCAAATATATCAAAATGTCAATATATGCATGAGATTTTATAATAATCTTTCAAATATAAATAATCATTTGTTAAATACGAGAACTTACATCGAAAGAACCCTTCATAAAACGGATCTTTTCTTAAAATTAAACCAAGACCTTACATATTATAAAGAGTTCAATCACGATGTTCTCCGTTATAGTGACTCATTACGAGAACTTCAACAGATGTTGAAATCGGTTCAATTTGAACCAAGTATATTCAAAATAACTGAAGTCGGATATTTATTAAAGGTATTTTATATTCTGCATAGCAACATTGAATACCAAAAAGCAATTCAATATTCCGTCGGATTTAATGGATACATAAATAATTTGAAGGCGATTCTATGTCATGTTGAGAACCAAGCCGTAAATTTTGCTACATTTTCCAAGAAAAAAACGGTGTTTAAAAATCAATATTACCCACCTCTCCATAATGAAGAACAAGTGGTGAAAAACGATACGCTTGTGAATAAATCTATTATTACTGGACCAAATGCTTCTGGGAAAACTACATCATTGAAAACCACCATGTTAAATATTATTTTTACACAACAATACGGAGTAGGGTTTTATAGTCATTGTGTTCTCCAACCTTATCATTATATACATTCTTATTTAAATATCCCCGATACATCTGGGCGCGATAGTTTGTTTCAAGCCGAAGCTCGCCGATGTAAACAAATCATCGATTTAATTGAAGATAATTCTAGTAAACGCCATTTTGTAATTTTCGACGAGCTTTTCTCAGGAACGAATCCAGTCGAAGCGTCAAAATCCGCTTATGCATTTTTACTTTATTTATCAAAGTATGAGAACGTGGACTTTATTCTTACCACACATTATACGTCTATTTGTAAAAAACTCGAAAAACGCTCCAAAATCAAGAACTATAAAATGAATGTTCTCGTGGATGGTAATAAACTCTCATATACTTACAAAATGACGAAAGGTGTTTCAAAAGTTCAAGGTGCACTCATTGTTTTAGAAGAAATGAATTTCCCAAATGAAATTATTGATTGCATCAAAAAATATTAAAAATACTTTATATTATATATATATGGTATTTTCAAAAGTTTCGAACATCGAATATGTGGAAACAGATAAAATCAATGATAGTGATAAAGAAATGGAATGTAATACATACGATGTCTTATTTGAACATATTGATAAAAAATATCATACTATAGTATTCGGTAATTGCGTATACGATAATCAATCCAAAGGTTTCGTGCATTTCCCAATATATTTGGTAAACAATGATGAAGTTGTAAAACAAATTGGAATATTTGAATGCGAACAAGAAAAGTTGACCATGATTCTAGATGATGACGGTGATATCGATCCAGAATATTTCGAGAAGCCCGTTTTATACGAGTTTGTCACCAAACCATTTTTGGAAAAACACGAAACGAAAACAGAAGATGTCGTTGTAGATGAATCACCAAATGGAGAACTTAACGAAAAAGAGCTCGATATAGAAGAATTAGAAGACGATGTATTCAATGTAAAAGAATCCAATCATGTACCCAAGCCAAAAACATCTGTTTTAGATACTATTTTCGACCATGATCATAAGAAGCCTCTTCCTAATTTATTAGATGAAGAAACCAAACTCGACGCTCAAGAAATTAAATCCAAATTCAAAGTATCTACATCCAATTCATGGATTCAAAAATTCATGAAAAATAACTTCTATAAAATTGTAGATAATGAAGGTGGAGGAGATTGTTTATTTGCTGTTATTAGAGATGCATTTGCACAAGTAGGAAAAAATACAACAGTGCGAAAATTGCGTGCATTGGTTGCTGATGAAGCCACTGATGATATTTTCGAGGAATATCGCAAAGTCTATTTAGAAATGACAAACGAACTCGATGAAATTGATAAAAAAATCAAGAGCAATGAAACTGCAATGAAAGAATATAAGAAACGTGCGACTACAGTAACCAGTAAAAAAGACCATGAAGAAATAATTGCTAGAGCGAAAACAACCAAAGAAGAAATCGTAAAAGCCAAAAAAGATAAACGTTCTCAAGAATCCTTCATCAATGAGAACTTTAGTTTCATGAAAACGATTACAAGTCTCGATAAATTCAAAGAATATATTAAAACAAATCATTTTTGGGCCGATATTTGGGCAATTAGTATGCTTGAATATAAACTCAATTTCAAATTCATCATTTTATCAGAAGAATCTTATTTAGAAGATGCTCACGACAGTGTTCTCAATTGTGGCGATTCTAACCCTCATATTGCAAAACTAGGCGTTTTCCGACCTGATTATTACATCATGACCTGTTACACCGGAAATCATTACAAAACGATTACTTATAAAGAAAAGAAGCTATTTACATTCCGTGAAATTCCATATGATATTAAGAGTCTCATCATCAATAAGTGCATGGAACGTAATTCTGGTGTATTCTATTTAATCGAAGAGTTCAAAAACATCAAAGAAGATATGGGATTGATGGACACGAATGAAGATGAAGAAGAACGTAATACAAGTCATGATTTCAAATTATTCGATCCTAGTATCAAGTTTGTCATTCATTCGAAATCGCAAAATAAACCGTCTCCTGGTAAAGGTTCCGGTGAAAAAATCAGCAAATCAGATATGCATAAATTCAAAGAATTAGCAGCCATTGATAATTGGCGCCGTAAGCTCGATGATTCATATATAGGAGAACCACTTGAAATAGATAATAAAAAATGGGCTTCTATAATTCATTATTATCAAGGTTCGAAATATAAGAAAACATATCCCCAACAATATTACAAGTTCTCACTTGATAGTGGCACCAAGTTATCCAAGGATGTTAAAATGGCAAAAGAAACTGGGTCCATGAAAGGACAGCCGAAAGAAGTATCGATAGACCCTGATTTTTACGGAGACCGTAATATACAAGAAAAGGAAATTGCATTGAAAGCCAAATTCGAAAACGAGTCGATGAAAAATATACTTTTATTGACTGAAAATGCCGAAATCGCCGTATTTTCACGTGGTTCTCCCGCTGAATCGGCGATTGAATTAATGACCGTTAGAAAGTTTTTTCAACGAAATTAATTATATGATAAATATATAAAATGAAGTTGACTCCTGATTCTCAACGTTTATTAAACTTTGTGAATACAAATATTAAAATCCCAAAAAATGTGTTGAATAATAAAAGTCGAGCCTTTTTATCAACATTACTGACGAAAATGAAACAATACGATAAACACTGGGAATCTAAAATCAAAGAATATGTTCCTGAACAAAATCAGAATCTAGACGAAATCATACCACAAAATATTCGAAACGATTTAATAACGAAATATCAAAACCAGTTCTCTTTTTATTTACCTATTGGCAAACGAAAATTCTTTATTAATTTATTTTTTCGTAACGACATATATAAACATGAATGTATGAACTATTGTAAAAGAGTTATTCATCAAATATATTTATGGTTAAGTGTGGCGAATTATTATGCGAGTGAAGATGTTGCCATGGTTCTCAAAATATATATTTATTTCACCGATCATAAAAAGGTGTTACCATCTTCTGATAAAGTGTTGGATGTGTTACATGTGAATTCGGCATTTACTTATGCATGTAAACGTGATAGTTCGATTACTTTATTTAGACAAGAAGAGTGGTTTAAAGTTTTCATACACGAGACCTTCCATTGTATGGGATTGGACTTTGCATGTATGAATACACATGAACTAGACCAACGTATGTATGAATTATTTAAATTAAAACAAGACGATTTACGGGTTTACGAGGCATATACCGAGAACTGGGCCGAAATTATAAATGTGCTATTTATATCGTATTTATCGACAAGAGATAAAACAAATGGCGATTTATTACTACAAAAAACCGAAATTATGTTAAATAATGAACGCAAGTTCTCATTATATCAATTATGTAAAGTTCTCCATCATAACAAAATGTTTTATCAAGATTTGTTTTCAACTTCCGAAGTTTCTATTAACAGAAAACGCAATTACAAAGAAAATACATACGTTCTTTCATATTATTTGATCAAGGCGATATTCATTTTCAATATGAATGATTTTCTTTTATGGACAAAACAAAACAATAAAAATATTGAATTTGTAAAGACCGATGAGAACTTGCGTTCATTGGCAACTTTTATAGAAAATAAATACAAAAATTCGAATTTTGTCGAATTCATGAAAACCATCGCAAATAATAACTTTGATTATAGTAATACCACAATGCGTATGAGCTTGCATGAAATATAATTATATTATCCTAGTTCTCCTAGTTCTCCTACCTCTCCTACCTCTCCTACCTCTCCTACCTCTGGTTATTCTTAAATTAAAATGGTTAACATCACTATTTCTAGTGTAACGTGGACTAATACTAGGAGATAATACCGTTAAACTTACTTCTACGTTTTCTGGTTTTACTCTTTTATTACTTATTTCAGTTTTTAATGTTAATATAAAAATTATATTATGTTGGATATCATTTAATAACTTATCTTCATCAATATCTTTACCGCTTTTATACTTACTAGATAAACATATATTGTCATAATAATGTAATATTTCCAATATCTTTGTTTTGAAAAAATCAACATAATATTTTATTCTCCTTTTATGTGTTTTGGGTGATTTTTCTGAAGTGTCTATTTCTTCTTTTACTTCTATTGAACTTTTCACCTTTATTAACGCATGTTGAATTGTGCTTTGCAATTTAGATAAAAAAATATTATCCATATTATTAAAATTCGTAAATTTAACTTCATAAATATTAAATTCTAGTTTTATTGAACTCGTAACATCAGTATATAATTTCAAAGAATCTTTAATTATATTAAAAACACTAATACTATCAGTTAAAACTAATACATTAAATTCTTCTATAACATGAATACTAAATTCATCTATAACTTTCATTTTCAAGTCTGAAATCATTTTTTCCATTGTAAGTTTTTTCATTTCTTCGTTTGCAACTTCTTCCATTATAATATAATCTTTTGAATACAAAAATATAAGATTACATACTTTATAAATTATATCGGTTATTTTTACAATATCTGTAATTTTTGTTAATACAGGACTTGCATGAGTTGTTACAATTAAGGTTATATTCATATAACTAACAAAAAAACTTGATAACTTGATTAAAATAGCCACCGACTCCTTTATTATCAATCCTTCTAATATAGCCCCTCCTTTTGTATTTCCAGTCATATATATAATATAATATAATAAAAAATTGAAACCATAATATGTTATTATATATACCATAAAATAACATACATGGGAATTCCAAAATTGAATAAGTTGTTACTAGAAAAATGTGAAAATACAGAACTCATAAAGAAAATCAATTTGAACGAACTCAGTGGTAAAACTATCGCAATTGACACGAGTATTTACTTATATAAATTCTCAGCACAAGAACGTCTCATTGAAAACTTTTACTTGCTAATTTCACTTTTTACCAATCACAATATCACTCCGTTATTTGTATTTGATGGAAAGCCGCCACCTGAAAAAGCGGAATTATTACAAAAACGCAAAATAAATAAAAAAGCAGCTCAATTCAAATACGACAAATTACAAGAAACGCTTGAAAACGGTGAAGAACTATCGAAATCTGAAATCGGTGATATCAATAAAGAAATGGATAAATTGAAAAAAGACTTCATACGCATCAAAGATTGTGATATCAAAAGCATCCAAGAACTGCTAGCTTTTTCAGGCATTACTTATTATACATGCGAAGGTGAAGCCGATTTATTATGTTGTAAATTGGTAATGTCTGGTCAGGCGTGGGCGTGTTTAAGCGATGATATGGATTTGTTTGTATACGGATGCACACGCATTCTACGTTACATTAGTATTTTGAATGGAACTGTATTATGTTACGATACACTTGGTATCTTCCAACATTTGAATATATCTTCGGTTGATTTCAAAGAAATCATATCTTTATCCGGCACTGATTACAACTTGGAAAACAATATCAATATTTATAAATGCTTTGATTATTATGATAAATATAAGAAGGATTTGAGTTGTTCATCTTCATTTTACAATTGGCTCGAGAATAAAAGTATTATCAAAAATGGAGATGATCTCATTGAGATTTGCAAACTATTTGATACAGATATTTACATACATTATAGTAAGATTCAGAATACAAAAAATATGAAACTATTGAATGAGAAGTTGGTGGAAAATGACTTTGTGTTTGTTTGATTTATTTGTGTTCAAAAATATTAAAAAATTGATTGTTTTTACGATTTTTTTTTCATGTGCACAAAACTAACCATGGAAGATTGCTTCAAAAGATTTCAAAAATCCACCGGATACAAATACCAACATCACCAAGAAGACGGTGTGGTATGGTGCAATGAACGCGAAAACGAACCGTTTCACAATGTGTACGGTGGTATTGTTGCTGATGAAATGGGTTGCGGTAAAACATTTATGATGATCGCTCTCATGATTTGCAATTTCAAACCACATACTCTCATCGTGGCTCCAGTTGCTCTCGTGAATCATTGGAAACAATCGATATATGATATCACCGGATACACGCCGCTTGTATATTACGGCCACAACATTAAATCTTGTCAAGAAAGGTATGAAAATGCATCCATCGTCATCACTACATACGGTGTTTTAGCACAACATCATAAAAAAAATGGCCAACTATACCAAAGAAAATGGAACCGCGTATTATTTGATGAAGCCCATCATATGCGCCGTGAGAAGACTCAAACATTCTTATCAGGTAAGTCGCTCAACAGTCATGTAAAATGGCTGATTACAGGGACGCCAATTCAAAATAAAAAATCAGATTTATATAATCTTTTGAGGGTTCTGAACATAGATACGGAAGATTTGTCCATTGAAGACATTTCAACAATCATATTAAAACGAAAAAAAATCACAGTCGGTATTGAATTACCACCTCTGATATGCCATGAAGTCTTTGTCCCATGGGCAAATGAAGAGGAAAAGCAGTTATCAAATGTATTACATGAATTGGTGCATATAGCAAAACCGGTGCCTACATCCGATGAAGTTCCAGCTCCACAAGAAGAAACACAAGAGTCTAAAACCATCCGCGACAAATTAAGAAATTACGTGCTAGACGTATTGGGGAGTTTTCATTTGCTATATTATTTACGCGCTCGACAAATGTGTATCTGTCCGAAGCTATTAAGTGCACTGGAAGACAATCTATATAAAAGCGATATAGAAGATGTTAGCATTATTAAGAATGCTATTAATCATAACAACAAGATTGACAATGTTGTAAATGTTGTTGTTAAAAATGCTACGAACAACCATTGCAAAATCATCTTTTGCAGTTTTCGAAAAGAAATGGATATTTTGTATGAAGAGTTGGATGCATATGGCATCGATGTTAAAATATATGATGGACGCAGCTCGAAAAAATCGCGTCAAGATATTTTGGAAAATATACCGAAAGTGTTAATATTACAAATTCAGATGGGTTGTGAAGGCTTGAATCTGCAATATGCCAACGAAATCTACTTTGTTGGACCTTTATGGAATCCAGCAATGGAAGAACAAGCGATAGGTAGATGTTATCGCCTTGGTCAAACAAAACCCACTCATGTTTACAAGTTCATTATGAGTGACGTCGAAGAAGAACCAAAGGTGTTTTCAATGGATAGCTATATGACACAAACGATGAATCGGAAAAAGGAGTTGATAAATGAATATTTGTTGTAGATAGTTATAGGTATTGTAGTTAGGCATTAAATAATTGCATGTAATGACTTTATAATGGATTCACAATTTTTTTCTATTTTTAATTTGTGAAATTCACCGGCAAAATGAAATATGTACTCTTGATTGATATCAAAATATGGATTGTTTAGTAATCGCCAGTTCACAATTCTAATATGATTTCTATATTTCGGTAAAATATTACAAGTAAAAGAGCCTTGTTCATAATCTATTCCCGCCCATTGACCATCACAAATAAACTTATTTGTCTCGATTTTTTCCCATCGATTTTGATCATATTGTGACAACCAATCCGTAATTATTTGCTTGGAGATTTCATTATTTCGAATCACCCAAACACCAGCATTAAATGGATTTCGATATGGAAACATATCATTTGATATTACCATATCATGTGCATCATTTTCAAACAAATCATCAATAAATATGTTCATATCCTTTATGGTACCAATTGTTGCGTCACTATCTAACCATAGTATGTACTTATTATTATGAGTTTGCATTGCATCTAAAATTTCATATACTTTTTGCCAATAGGGAGGATACATCAAATTTGCGTTTGAAAATATGTAGTCTATATTGTGCTTCAGGCAGTATTTTTTATTTATTTTCAATAATTCATTGATGAAATGTATATTTCTATTTTCATACTGAATTACCAATAGATTCATATATTATATATTTATTTTTTAGTGAATTTGGTTCCCAGATTTTTTTCGATATTTTGTATAATTCTCTTGGTTGCTGGGTCATATAACGCCTTTCCATTTTCTATGGAAACATAAACGTTTTGCTGGATATTCAACTTATTAGCCAAGTCTTTTTGCGTATATTTTTTGGAAGTTCGCGCTTGCATAATTTCCTTTGCCAGTTCACTAGGAACTGTCTTCACTTGAAAGTTTTCCGTTTCATTTTCTATTTTAATAGCTCGCTGATCAACCTGATTCTTAGGAACTATTTTCTTCGGCACCGTCAATTGACGTTTTAACGGGTTGCCAATTTGAACAACAGAAAAATCTTGATGCTGCATAATCAAAGTATATATTATAAATATATAATATGTTTTTAAGTGCATGTTTAAAATGACAAAAAACCTTAATAAAGATTCTCCGATGAAATTCGAATTTGGACATTTTTAAAAATGTCCATTTTTCATATTTGGAAGAAAGAATCCTTGTTTTTTTGTGTTTTTTCAAAATGTGAGCTTGTTGGGTTGAACGCAAAAAAAATCATTTTTATTTTGTGATTGAAACTTTTTTTCGTAAAATTTCCGGCATTTTTTTCGTTCGTCAATTTATATGAAAACGACGAACGAAAAAATGCCAAAAAATGCCGAAAATTTCTATTGTAAAATCTGTGACTTTAAATGCTGTAAAGAGAGTAACTTTCAAAAACACCTTTTAACACTGAAACATAAAATACGAACAAATACGAACGAAAAAATGCCGAAAGAATTTTTATGCAGTTGTGGAAAATCCTATAAACATGCATCTTCACTGTGGAATCACAGGAAAAAATGTGATGGAGAAAATGTAAAAAACACACAGTTAGAAAATGAAATCATACCAGAAGATATTGATTATAAGGGTCTTTTAATACGTGCAATGGAGCAAATGTCGGAACAACAAAAGACAATGACTGAGATGATTGATAAAATAGGCACATCAAACAGTACAACGAATAATACGATGAACAATATAACAAACAACAACTTCAATATAAACATGTTTCTTAATGAGAAATGTAAAGACGCCATAAATTTTTCGGATTTCATAGATAGAATCGAAGTGAGTCATCATGATTTAGAGAACAATGCTCAATTGGGATTTGTGAAAGGGATCACCAAAATATTAATGGACAATTTAAACCAATTAACGCTTTATCAAAGACCGATTCATTGCACGGATACCAAACGTGAAACATTGTATATTAAAGACAGTGATACATGGGAAAAAGAGCATTCAGATAAAAAAATGGAAGGGGCAATACAGCAAGTGTCACGTAAAAGTATTGGTTCTTTATTACAATGGAAACAAACGAATCCGGAATACGAGAACATGGATTCAGAATTTTCTAATAAATGTTTGGTAATGCAGAGGCAATCTTTAGCAGGATATGAATCAGATTTATTGTATCCGAAAATAATACACAATATAGCAAAGGAAAACGTAATCAATAAAAATGTAGCTATGAAATGAAGATATTTTATATACAAAATATATATAATGTCGAAACGTGCATTATCTGCAAATGCATCATCTTTATTATCACTACATACTGGTAATGTTAGAAGCAAACAAAAACAAGGTGCTAGTAATACAATGCATTTATTGGATTTTGAAAAGTATAGAACAAACGATTATACTTTGAAAATAAATTACGAACGCGCTTTTATCGATATGACTTTAGATAAAATAAAATATTTGAAGGATGAAATTAGAAAAATACAAAACAGAGGTAAAATGAATAAAACCATGTCTATAAATAATCCTGCTATGGCTTCAATGCATAACTCGCATATACCAAATATTAAAAAATACATTGAAACTTTGAAGAGGGATATAGAAAGATCTAAAAGTAATATACAAGTATTACAACGTGGCACGAAAAACGCTGCCGAAAAAATTAAGACATTAACTAAAAAATTACGTGTTCAACACTTATCTATGGGCGGACGAAGACGACGCAATAACAAAACTTTTAAAAGAATGTAAATCAACGTGGTTTGTTGATTACAATTTGTGGGCGGGTGCTCCAATACATCGGTGTATTTATGTTCAAATCAAATGAATAACTAAAGATTCCACAAATTAGTTTGAATTATAATAGCATTTATTTCAGGAAATTAAAAATTATCTTATTATAATTTATTATCAACGTCTGTATAACTCATTATTTCAGGTTCTAGGCTAAAATATATAATTATATAAATATAATTATAAATAAATATTTTATTTGTATTCTTTAACGTGATAAACTAGCACGCGACATTCTCTTGTTGCTAGATTTACGACAGAAAGATTTTCTTTTTCTACTAGCGGTGGACATCTTGCATCCCTTGGTATTGTTACATGACACGGACTTCTTTCCACGGCATTGGGAGTTTGCTACACGAACTCTGTATCTTTTAGTGACGTTTTTTTTAGCGCGAGCCATAGATCTAGTAACTGGCATTTATATATTTACATTATATTTTTTTTTTTACTAAATAAAGAATATAAGTTTTTACTAAATCCAGGGTAACGGGGTGCGCATCCGTTTTGCAACTCTTGTTGGGATGATTATCACAAATCGACTCGACATAATCGTTCGTGTCCAGTATGTCGAACTCTATTGAAAGCAAAAAGAGGTCGAGGACGACCAAGTAAAAAGTAGTGTAGTTTATTATAGTTAGTTAGGATTTACATCAATAATTGAATTCCTTGTTTTGAACCCATATGAACATGAATACAATCATGTTGTGGGTCTTCATCATCAGGATTCAATCGAATCATTTTTGATAGGTTCGTAATTTTCGGTAATTTCCATTCCCCACTCATCGTTTTACCGTCATTCATACGCAATGAATGAGGGTTGATACCGCAACCGATTTCCAAAATGACGAGTTTACTTTGTTTTTTTTCATTTTCTTGTAGCCATTGTTCCATTTTTTTCTTCGCAAATTCATATGGTTTACCATAAAAGTCATAATCGCCAAACATGCTGACATTTGGGCGTAATATATTGCTACAATATGGGCATGGTGGTAAATTCGTTCCAATAAATGTGTCAGCGTCAATGGTAGGAATGTGTGATTCAGTACATTCGATGGCGCCATTACGCGTTGCACACTTTTTATCCATACATTGCAACAATTTCATCGTACCATGAACTTCATATATTTTATCTTTATCGAATCCGGTGCGTTCAAAATAGTTGTCAATATTAGAAGTGCAAATAAAGTAGTTATTGTTTTTGCGATTTGTCACATAATCAAGTAATTTGTAATATCCAGCATGTGGCTCAGCCTGGCGCATCATGTTATAAAAGTTGGCCTTGAATCCCCATGCGAGTTCGGGATATTCTTTCCACATTTTCAAACTGGATATTTCATCATATCGATACATTTCGCTACCGATTTGAATAGAACGGTTCCAAATACCATTTGTTCCGCGATAAGTAAATATTCCTGAATCTACACTCATTCCGGCACCTGCAATGATGAGTAGTGCATCGCATTCAACCAATGCACGTTGTGCGTCTTTTACTTCGTTATATGGCATGATATGTTATATGATATTATAAAAAAAGAAAATATCAATTTTTCAATCTATGGATTTTATCGATGCATTTTCCGATAAAATCGATTTCTTACATTATATTATGTGTTTATTCGTAGCGAATCCAAGAATTCTTCAACTTGTTCTGGAATCGTAAATACACCTACAGTAGATACTACAAATGCAGTGATACTTATTCCAACGATAATTGTTGTTAAAATCATATATTATATAATAGATATTTTTTTATATTCTAACATATTATGATAAATTACTTAGATTCAAAAATAGCCGGATTCTGTAAAATAGTGCTATCAACTAACTGAGGGTTTTTCTCCAACAAATGAATTGCTCCAGCATTGGTATTCAAAATACATATTGCGTTTTCATTGAGTTTTTCAATGTATTTTTCGATAATATGCGATGCGTTAATATTTCTACATAAACTCTCCATACATTTATCATCCAGACCTTTTTCCAGCTCTTTTTCAATAATATCCACAACACTTGGATTTTCAAATAAACGATACCTATTTGTGTCATTCAGTTTATCCATATTTTTTTCAATTATAAACCTAGCACCAGGATTACTGAAAATATCACCCCAATCATTATCGCTTAGACCTTCTAGTTCAATAAGTTTGAGTATTTCAGGATTTTCATTACGACATAATTCGTTGTTTTCAAATTTACCTGAATTTTTGTATTTTTGGATGATTTCCAATGCCGAAGGGTTTTTACAAAGCTCACTCCACGCATTAAACTCATCTATTTTATCTATATTTTTTTCTATAATATGAATGGCGTTTTTGTTTTTCGATAAAGGGTACCATTTATATTCATTGGTCATTTTATCCATATTTTTTTCAATGATTGAAATGGCGTTGGAATGCGGATTTAATGCAATGTAATTCCAGTCAACGCTTCCCCAACATTGTCTACGGCTGTTTTCGATGACGCTTATAAAGATATCCAATGCTTCGCCGTGTCCTTCGAATTGTCCGAAATCTTCTGCAAATCGTGCTTCGCATAAAAATTCTTTCATAGTACGCTCATCACATAGAAAAAAACCACACCGGTCATTCCAGACCATGGCTTTCCAAAATGTTTCACCATGTATATTATTTTGTTGCATCCAATCAAATATCCATTTTTTCAGAACATAATTGTATTGGTTGTTTTCATCAACCAAGGTGTTTAACAATTTGCTTGTGTATTCATATTCCTCCTCATTAGCACCTATTATTACCTCCTCATCATCAGTTGCCATTATTACGTTATGATAAAAATTTCTATATCATTTTATATAATGATTTAGACTGAATCTTTAACTAATTCCAATGGTGTACGACCACGGTTATCTTTATGATGAATGTTTGCTCCTTTTTCAATCATTGCGTCTATAACCTTTGTCAATCCTTTCATACATGCCAAATGTAATGAAATACTATTATACATTCCAGACACGTCTAAACGTGCACCTTTTGATATTAGCAACAAGGCGACGTCTTCAAGTTCATTATAGCATGCAGAATGAAGAGGTGTATTTTTGTATGAATTCAAAACCTCTATATTTGCGCCTTGTTCGATGATATATATGGCTCCCACAGAAAATCCTGTTCTTATCATAATGTGTAGTGGATTGTTGCCATTAAAATCGTCTATATCAATACCATTATTCAAAAGAAATTTAACGGCTTCTAAATTTTTACAGCTACAAGCATTATCAAAAGGATAATAAGGGTCATCAAAGTAAACTGGAGCATCAACTTTTGCTCCCATGGATAACATTTTTCGGAAAATAGCTTCATCAATGTTATATTGCATGGATACACAAAAAGCGACTTGAATATAATCGTCAACAATATTTTTTTCTTTAAGTAATTCAAGAAAGTAATCAAACACTTCTGGGTTCTTTGATTGAAACCCTATCATCAATGATGACCCATAATAGTCGTCTTCATATTCAACATTAGCTCCATGTTTTATCAATAGTTTCACCAAATCAAAATTTTCATCAAAGTCCGAAATTCCATTTTTACATATTAAATGTAATGGCGTTTGATGATAACAAGTATTTACATATGTCAATGCTCCTTTATTAATGAGGAACTCACACATATCATATATATCGTCATTAGATGCTTTGGTATTTGATATAACAACGTGTAAAGGTCTATAATTGTTGGCGAATTTTTGATTCACATTTGCACCGTTATTGATTAGGTTTTTGGCATCCGTAAAAACAGATTCGTTTAATGTTTGTTCAAATTCACACATATTATAACACCTATTATACATTTTATAATATAAATTTTTCTTTAATTTGTATTATTTCTTATTATTCGTGATTGATAAACATTATACACCCAATAATACTGGCGTATAAGCAGGATTCATAAGTGGAGCAAGTGATAAACAAAGGCCAGAAAATGCGACAATTACAACCAAAACAACTAAACCAATTACAATTACCCTTTGTTTGGTAGTCATAATATATATTATATATAATATGTTTTTATATTCGTTTCTAATTTTAAATCATTGCTATCACTGGTAAATGGTAACCTATACTACCCACAACGACCATTGGTGTAGTTAATACAGTAACAAAACATAATACCAATATAATAATACCGAAGCAAAATATTACGTCTTCTGTCTTCATGAATTATATTATAAATTATCTTTATATTTTATTTAATACACGGTTTGTTTATCGTGTCAAACTTAGTACAATCATCAAACATATTGCTCATATTTTTAACTTTAAAAACATTCCATTTATTTAGCGGTTGATTAAACTCTTTACATCCACTAAACATTGCATTCATATTTATCACATTGGAAACATTCCATTTATTAAGTGGTTGATTAAAATTTTCACAATCACGAAACATATCATGCATACACTCAACTTTTGAAACATTCCATTTGTTGAGTGGTTGATTAAAATTAGTACAACCACGAAACAATCTTTCCATAGATCTAACATTAGAAACATCCCAATCATTTAGTGGTTGATTAAAATTTTCACAACAATAAAACATAAATTCCATACACTCAACATTAGAAACATTCCAATCATTCAATGATTGATTAAAATTATCACAATTCAAAAACATATATTCCATACCCTCAACTTTTGAAACATTCCAATCATTTAATGGCTGATTAAAATTATTACAACAATAAAACATACTCTTCATAGACCTAACATTAGAAACATCCCAATCATTTAATGGCTGATTAAAATTATCACATCCTGCAAACATACTATTCATATTTTCAACTTTCGAAACATCCCAATCATTTAATGACTGATTAAAATTATCACATCTTTCAAACATACTCTTCATAGACCTAACATTAGAAACATCCCAATCATTAATATTGTCATTAAACAATTCTTTGCTTTTAAATAATTCTGACATATCTGTAATTAAAGATGTATCCCACATTGATATATGAGAATACATTTTTGTAGCTTCTGTTTTATTTGAACACCATAAATCAACGGCATCTTTTAATTCTTTTTTTGTTTTTGGGATAAAAATAGCATATTCATAAATAATATCTACAAGCTCAATAGGTATTTTTTTAAATATATCTTGTAATTCTTGCTTTAAATTGTACATGATTATTTATATTTGTTAATTTACATTTAAATCATAAAAAATAAATGAAAAATTGAAATATTTTAATATAATATTTTTTTATTATATTCAAACTACCAATGGAATACAAACCAACATTTAAAAAAACGCGAGTTACGAACAAGGATAAACTGCGTGCCAATAAGCATAGTGGAAAATGGAAACACAATAAAAAGGTAAAGGATAAGCTAGATAAGATAGAAAAACGCAAAGAAAAGGAAAAATATATGCGAAATGAACGTCAATACTGGGATTATTTCGTATATGATATTTTACAGCATAACTATATGTATAAATTGAAAGATACCGTTATAGATTGGCTACATAATGACGAACTTTTTAGTGATATGATAGAGGCCTCATTTTGGTCATATATGTGTACGAATCCACATTCGACATTTATGATGTTTGACAGAAAGCATATTCGTTATTTAACAGAAAAGTTTCATGGAAATTATATTATTTTGAATGAAAATGCTGACGTCATTTGCGAATTAATAGTTACAGAAATGTTAAAAAATATAGAAGAATATGAATGCTTACGTACATGGAAAGCTATTTGTCAATGTGGCGGACCGAGAACAATCCGCTTGTTAGAGGATAACGTTGATAAATACCGCCAAGCATATGGCGAGCATTATAAATATTTATATGAAAATTTATGCGCAAATCCAAATGCAATATTTTTGATAAAGAAATATTACGATACGATGTTTAACAAGGGTTGTCATTGGTATATATTGGAGAATCCGCATTCAGACGCGGTTGATATAGTGGAACAAATTTATGAAGACATCGACGAATATACAATTATGCGTCAAACGCCAGCGATAATGAGAAATACTGGCGCAATGCGAATTATAAAACGAATATTGGAATCAGACCGACCGTTTGCCATTTACCATTTAATGGAAAACGAAAGTGCCGTCGATATTATACAGCAACTAATAGAGTCCGACTCATATTGGATAGAGTGGGTCAAGATTCTAAGAAATCCAAGTGCGATCAATATTATATTAGATTATCCGGAAAATATCGATTATTTCCATTTATCTAGCAATAAAAACGCGGTTTGTTTATTGGAGCCATATTTAACAAATATAATGGCCGACGAACTGGATGATTCACATTTCTTGCGTCAATACTTATATGAGCACCCTGGATATGATATCGACTCTTATGGATTATGTGATAATATAAATGCATTTCATTTAGTAGAAAAATACCCCGAATTTTTAGCAACAAACATATTATCGAATCCGCGAATATTTGAAATTAATTATGACTATTTACGACGAAAATGGGATTATGTCACACATGAAGAAGAAGAACACATGATAAAGTTTATGAAAAAGGAAATTACGCATATTGAACCAAGACTATTGAAGAAACTACATACGGATTATATCACTCAGTATGAAATCGAAACGGTTGTCAATGAATATGCTAAGAAAAATAAATATTTACCGGAACACGAATTAATATTTCACATATCATATGAGCGACTCATTCGCGCAGTATATTCACCAAGACGCGTGTTTTATAACTTAACAAAATATAATTATGACATACATCAGGAAACATATAGCGACGAATAAAAAGAAAATCACGATTTATAAACCATAAAAATTGAAATATAATATTATGTTGATAATATATGATATAGTAGAATGGATGAAGAACAATTATTAAAAGTCGCTATGATAAAAAATCTAATGAACTCTGTATTTCAACAAGTGTTTCAAAATTTTGTAGAAATTGAAGGTATTCTCAAAGAAACAAACGATAATGAGCTACATGAAAGATTTGAGAACTTGAAAATCAAAACGAGTGCTATAAAAACAAACATCGATAATATGCAAACATTAGACGAATACGAAATAATCAGTGAAAATATGACTGAAATATTTACAGATTTTGAAAATATTCGTGCGTGTATATGTATAAATAAATAGAATATTTGAGTCGTATATATTTAACAACAGCAAAATTCCAATGATTACATATAATATAGTGCGAAATATTTTACACCCTTGAAGATTTAAAACCGCACCTTTTGGTGAAATAAAAAAAAATCAAAAAGGTTTGCCTTGTAGAAACGAAGAGAACATAAACACAAATAATGGAACAATATAAACACTTTTTTTATTTTATAAATATGTTGAAATGGAGTGAATATGATTCAACACCTATTGTTGAACCTACATCGCCTTTTCCTATAAAAGAACCTTGTAAAGAAGAACCTATAAATAAATTATATGTATATGCTGGTGAAAAAGGAGAAACTTTTACATGTTTATTAGAAAAAAAAGACGCGTTAATGTGGTCATTCGACATAGAAGATGATTTGAAGTTAAATATTGATAAATATTATGACGATGACAATATAGGACCAAATTTTCGTATTTTCTACAAAGATGATGATAAATATTTTATTGATATTGGATATGTTTATTATGCTTATGACGACGATGGATACTGTGCTTATGACGACGATGGATATTATAGTTCTCAACTATGTAAAACAATCGAATTAACTGATTATCAAGATAACATTTACAAACATTTTTTTACAAAATGGGAAGAAATCAAAAACCCTCTTGCTATAGAAAATATTTGGGAATATGAAGTATTAAATTTCGGTGAACGAAAATACGAAGAGGATAAAGAGGATTGCGAAGACGATAACAATGAAAAATGGGATGATATTGAAGCATGGAAGGACTATAAAACAAAATGTGATGATGAAATATGGTTGCAACAACAATGGGATTATATTGATATAGATAATAAAACTATCCGTTATAAACTTTGTTATGATGAGATTATACGTTTTAAAAACACAGAAGTCAAAAACGAAATGATGAAAGAATATGCGAAACTATATACTAGACGATTAGTTGATAACGTGCGTTTGTTTGTTAAAATATAAAAAATTGATTCATTTTTATTTCTCCATAAAGTATGCATAAAATAACAAATCAAAGATGACAACATTCTTAAATAATAACATTACTGATATTGATGCCATGATTGCCGCGAATAATGCTGAAATGGAGGCATTTCGTTTGGAATTGGAGAAATTAAAAGCAGAAAAATCGAAACTGGTTCTTGTGCAGAGAGTTAAGCAATAGGAAGAAAGACTCATAGAAGAAGACGATAAATTAATAATATAGAGTTCGTATATTATTAATCTTTAACAATGACATATTTTCGACCTTTTTTTTCCAACATTCCAACGCGGTCAAATTTAGCACGTGGGTTTTGCAATAATTCATTATATGCTTCCATTGTAAATACTTCGCCGTTCTTTTTATCCACCACATATTCATTGGTCCCTTCCATGAATTTTTGGAATTTACGCTTTTGTTCTCGTGCATCTTCTTTATAATATTGATCATCTTCAATCGCAGGAACACTACCAAATTGCGTAGACATAACTTTTCCATAATTAAAGCAAACCAAATCCTCGGAATTCGCATACAAGGAACAATCCACAGCACTTTCTTTCATGGTTTTCAATATTTGCGCATTAATATTATCTTTGATGCGTGATATTTCGTATAAGGACTCGTCTGTACTCAATGGCGTCTTTTTATCCAGTTTACTCACGTCCCGCATAGTGAGCTCTTTATTATTTTCACTAGAGCTTTGGTCTTCAGTTAATGTAGCCATATACAAAAATACTTGAATATTTCGATATTCTTCAGGCAAGTCTTCATGACTACAAATACGTCTAGCACGACCGATAACTTGGTCAATACGCACCATATGCCAATAAGGATCCACAATATGAACATATCGCGTATTTTTCAAGTTAATACCTTCTGAACCCGCTGGACTGATCATGATAACTTTAATAACTTCGCCAAAATGATTGTTTTCATATTTTTTGCGCAATTCATTTGTAATGCTCGAAGGAACGCTTTCCGGATCCCATTTGCTATTATAAATATTCAGCATGTATTCTCTTTCTTCAGCAGATTCATTACCTGTATACAAAATAAACTTGGGTTTATCAGCGTCTTCAGGGTTTTCATCAATCACCCATAACGAACCAGATTTTTTTATTTTAAATTGAGCATAACCATTGGCTTCTAATACCAAACGTAAAATACCAATACCTTCCAAACGAACAAAATTGCTGTAAATCATATGCAATCCTTCATGAGAACTTGAATGGATATTGGATAAAATTTCCAAAAACTTAGGACTATATACATTCAGTTTATCCGGAATCAAATAATCCGCCGAGTTAGATTTCAAATGCATTAAAGCCGTTTCGATTTGTCTGGAGTATTCGGAGTTAGGATCGTCAATCGCATCCAAATCATTTTCATCGATTTCATGTTCTTCTTTTTCTCCTTTTTCCCCTTCTTCCTTTCCTTCTTCACTAGGTTCTTGTTTTGGACGCGGTACTGGACGTCCAGGAGGGTCAGGAAATGCAAAATTACAACATGAACGCGAAAAAATACGATAGCTCGACGCTAAACTCGATAAATCCTCTGGTTTGGCCTTTTTCTTACGAAGACGCATGCGTTTTTCTTTATCGGCCTCATCTTTACGAATTTTTTCATATAAAGTGAACTGATATTCACTCATTTCACATGAAACAACATGAATGTTCTCACCACTGGCTGTTAAAACAAATGATGGTAACAATGTTTCTTGTGCACTCTTGAAATAAGACGTGAGACCTAATATTCGACGTTGTAATAAAGATTCATTTTTGATAGTCATTTCATCGGCATTAATAAATAAACTATTGAACTTATCAACATCATCTGGTAAACATTTATTATTAACTACACTCACAGCAGCAGTGTTTACTTCTACTTCATGTTTTTTCAAAATACCAATCAATGTGCGATAAAAATTTTCATCGGAAATATTGCCAGTTTCATCCAATGCAACACCAACATAAGTCCCCTTTTTATTTTTCATATTGGCAAATCCAAATGGATTTCGAGTGATGGTTAATTTGTTTCCAGTATAATCAATAAAATCATAAAAGTTGAAATTTTCAGAATTCAGAATACCGATAATTTCATCTTTGTTGATTTTCTTCGTCGTGTTAATCGTGACAGGAATGTTCCATGTTTTGATATATCCACGTAATATATTATACAAAATGCCGATTTCATTGGAATAGTTAATAATGGGCGTGCCGGTTAGCAATACGATTTTTGCGTTTGTGGCATTCATCAAAAATTCATATAATTTACACGAAATGCTTGCAAACTCTTTAACTTTCAATTTATTTACAATGCGACTTACGAAGTTATGCGCCTCGTCAATGACAACAACGCAATTATCAAAAGGGTTAATCGTATTATTTTGTGTCAAACGGTTCAATATATTATGATTCAATCCATCATAGTTAACGTCTTGATATTTGGAGCGAATCATTTGATTCAACTGATCGTCGATGAGTTTTTGATAATTTGCGTTTAAAGAAGAAAAATTGGCGGGTTTGTTTACATCGACGAGCCAAGCTCCGTTATATTGTTCAATATATTCAGCAGGTAACGATAAAGCGCGTGATAAAACAGGAACGTAATTTGGATGACCTTCAATAGAGACGAATTCCCAATATTGATTTTTGCGAAACAGTGGATCACCGCATTTTTTGAGTTCACTGAAATAGTTCTTCTTCAAAGAAGCTGGTGTCATGAGTATAATTTTCTTATCGGTTTTCATTCCTTCTGCAATGGCAATACTAGTACATGTTTTACCAGAACCCAGTCCGTGTAAAATGAGTAATCCTCTATAAGGAGTGATTAAATTCAAATAATCGCGGACTACTTTTTGATGTGTAAGCAAATTGAACTCGGTGTTGCGGTTACGATTTTCACAAGAAACTTCTTCAGCGTCTTTGATTTCGTCATCGTAATTATGTAGTAATTTGTCGATTTTTTCAATAAAAAGTTTACGATTATTCATGTAATACGAAGACGATTTATATACGATTTTATTGCGTTTACGTGGTAATTTTTTGTCAATGTTTTTGATATTAAAGTTACCATGTGTAATTGGTAATACTACTGCAGTTTTGCGTTTACGTGGGATTTTGATTGTATTTACTTTATCGCGCACTTCCGGGGAAATAACTATATTATCATCGGTTTCTTCATCGCCTTTTTTATTAAATACAGATGGATCCACTATTTTCAATTTACGTTTTTTCTGTTTAATAATTGGACCAGGAGCGGCTTCTTCATCATCACTGGTACCAGCATCGTCTTCTTTTTCTTCTTGTAAATCGATTTTAGGACTAAGTGGTGTTGGTTCTAAACTAGGCGATTTCATGGGTTCTTCATCCTCAAGTTTAGCTTTGAACCCCTTAATACGTTGCAAAATAAGCGAACGCTCAACATGACTTTCATGGCGTTTATCAATAAACTCTAAAACGGGTTTAACACTCGTTGTTTCTTCAACACTATCTTCCCCGTAATCCGCCTGAATTTCACCATCTTCGTCATATTCTTTTAGATCCCCATTTTCTTTTTCAACAACATCAATTGGTTCGTCGGTTTTAATATGCAGAACAAACTGTTTCACATTTTTTGGTGTTGATTTTTCTTTGAGTTGTTCGAGTATGTTCATATACTATTAGCTTATAAAAAATATATATTATGTTTTATAAACAAATTATTTTAATGAGGTTTGATGACTAGAATATTTTTTGAATAGCTGTTTCACAAGCTGTCTGTTCCGCCTTTTTCTTTATTTTATGGACTCCTGAACCAAGTAGTATAAACACTTTGCCTTTTTCCGACATATATTGATGTATTTCTTGATAAGAATCGAATTTACTAATATCGATTGCTTGTGACAAAGATACGCTATGAATCGGTTGTCCTAAACATAAGAATACCCCCATGTGATATCCATTATCAACATCGTATTCTTCAATATCCATATAATGTGGTGTCACTTTGAACTCTTTTTGTATTTTCACTTGCAAAATGTTCTTATAGTTATCGTCATTTTGAATCAAATTCATCCAATCGACATGTTTTTCAAAGACACTTTCCACAAAAATTTGCACCATTTGGAAACCAGGGCCACAAACAAACAAGTCGTCGAACCATCGCTCGTCATCGTGCACTTGAATACGATTGAAATCCAAAAACATCGCTCCAATAAAGGCTTCAAATAGACAACCTAGTTTTTTAACATTCGTGCGAATTTGCTTTGTTTCTGCATTCTTAGATAATATAACCCATTTATGTAAACCCATTTCCAGAGCCATTTTACCAATCGATTCATTTTTTACCAAAGCGATTTTCTTTTCAGTCATGAATCCTTCATTTTCTTTGGGAAAGCGTCGATATAAGTAATATTTAGTAATACACTCCAAAACACCATCGCCGATAAATTCCAAACGTTCATTGGATTTAGTAAATAAATTGAGAGTATTTTCGGGTTTAGGAGCAATAATAATATTATTTATTTCGTTTTCTAGCTGAGGACGCTTAATGTAAGACCGGTGAATAAAGGCGCGTTTATAAAGCTCAAAGTTGAAGATAGTAGTGTTAATACCATATTTTTTTAATATAGAATTAACTTCAGTTTCACTAATCAAAACATTTAATTCGTTATATGGATCGAAAATATGAGTTTCGACACCGTTGTTTGATTCAATCCTAATATCGTCGTCCATGAATATAGAGAAATATACAATTATGTTTAAGTGTATTTATAATTTCAATTTTCTAGAAAATAAAATATTTAGAAATTATATATATGCCAAGAACTACTACCACAGTATCTGGAATGCTAACTACTCAAAATCAAGGAGGCGGAAACAAGAAGGCTGGTTTAGTTCCTACTGAAACTGCCAGTGTTGCCCAAGCCCGTTCTTACCGCGAACGCTCATACCCTCGCAGTGTTAATTTTATGATGAAAGAACTTTACCCTGGTCAACCTAAGTGCATGTCAAGACCTATCGGTCTTCGCCCTATGACATACTTCAAATGTTAAATATATAGCTATAAAATGATATAATAAAAAAGTATTATATGATTCAATGGAGTTAGTAATCGATAAGCGAGAACATGCTATTTTGGAAAAAATCCCTGAAAATGGGACGAATATAAAAAGCGAGCAGCTACATTTAGGAGATATTCAAATCAAATATAACGATCAAGTGAAATTGATTATAGAACGAAAATCATTGAAAGATTTGATTGCGTCTATAAAAGATGGTAGATATTTAGAACAATCTTTGCGATTAATGAACAATGGTTTATGTCATTTGCATCATGTAGTATATTTAATTGAAGGAAATATTCATTCGCTAAGTGAAGTAGAACGTCAAATCGCCTATTCTTCCATGGTTTCTGTTCAATTTATCAAAGGGTTCTCATTGGTTCGCACGCAAAGTGTAGATGAAACGTGCAGTTATATTGAATTTTTGATGAGAAAATTGAATAAGTCGTTTGAAGCCGGCGCAGAGTTATTTCACAATGTTATATCACAACCTGATACACAAACAAATAATTATTGTAATGTGATTAAGACGGTTAAAAAGGAAAACATTACTCGCGAGAACATAGGAACAATAATGTTAATGCAAATACCCGGAATAAGTGCGGTTATGGCTGCTGCTATTTTGAGTAAGTTCTCGTCGTTCGTTGATTTAATCGAACAAATAAATAAAGACCCATCTGTTTTAGATGGACTGACATACGAGTCCAAAGGGAAAGAACGTAAAATCAACAAAAACTGCATAGCTAGTATAAAAGAAATGCTTTGTAAAAATATATAATCTCCATATCAAATATATACATGCTAAAAGAGTTTTTTGAATGGCCTTCATGGGAAGGGTTTATGCATATGTTCTTCTTTTTGTTGAATTTACTCGTATTATATTTGTTAATATCCAATAAAAATAACCGAACCATGACAAACCTTTTATTATATACTATTTTGATCGGAATCGTAACATTGGTTCATCAAGTTATCAACAGTCGTAATCATATGAAAACCGACTACAAAGTGAATCTATAAAAATTGTAATGACTATATATATATGCAAAAAGATTTTTTTGTTGATTTATCTTTGTTTTCATTAAAGAGGTTGATATATTTTTTACAAATAAATTTCATATACATTATTGGTGTTATAATAGTGTATTTGTTAATAACTAATAAAAGTAATCAAACCATGAAACACCTTTTATTTTATATTGCTTTGTTTGCTATTGGTGTATTTTTTCGATTGAATGGTTATCAATCCGACAATAAATGATAAAAACCATAATATAACCCATTATATTATGTTTACGCATTTATTTATTCGAAACTGGTGCCAGAACTGCTAATAAAAGAATTCGGCGGCATGCGTTCTCCTAAATTGGGAATAAATTGCCCACTGGGTGTAAAGTATGTGGGTTTAGTGACTTCGCGTTTTTCGTATTTTCCAGATTCAACGGCTTCTTGTGTATGGTCAACACCGCCCCAGTTTGTATCCATGGCATTATCACTAAAAGATCCTTTTGATGTCGAATCGTGAATGCGATCCAATTCGTTATAAATACCGATGTCTTGTCCATATGGATCGAAACCATGCGTTCCTACATTATGACTTCTTGTTCGTGAAGAATCAATGACCTTTTGAACATCAATAGGACCCATACCTCCTTGTAAATCGAAAGGACTTGGACGAACGCGGTAAACATCGTTTCCTTGCACATCATTCTCTTCTTGCAAAAATAAAACGGGGCAAGTATTTCCTTGTGCGCGTTGGTTCTCGACGAACTCAATATATTCATCTAAATTGTTGAAATGTACCGGGGTGCTATAGTCTCTATCCGTCGAATTATACATGTAAATATGATTTCCGCGACGAATTAGCACATTGGGACATTTGGCGGTTTGTTTACTGCGATTTTGCAATGGTTCAATACTGACACTTTTAACACTAATCGTTTGGAATGTGTGTACATATAACCCAAATAAAAACAACACCAAACAAACAAAAATGATTTGATATTTATATTTCGATAAATTTAGTTTAAAATCCATTTATATACTATAACTTTTGAAAAAAAAATGGGCATATAATATATATGTTTTTATTGATAAAGGTTCATGCCAATTGGTGTCCTCATTGTATCAACATGAGACCTGAATGGAAGAAATTGAAAACTTCTTTAAAGTTCAAACAAATAAAACCGCGTGTGTTTGATATTGAACAGCAACAATTACATAAATTGGATCTTTTAAATAAAAAATATGCACTACATGAACCCGTATCATACAAAGGATTTCCAACCATTGTTAAAGTGCATAATGGGAATGTGGAATATTTCGAAGGTTCAAGAGACGCTAAAAACATTCTCTCGTGGTTATACACAAACGTAAACAGCTCGGAAAAAAGTAAAACTATAAAGAAATCAAAGAAGAACAAGAAAAGAAAAAATAGAACTAATAAAAGAAAAAATTGATTATAATTTTTGATATTTATTCAAATATATAAAACCATTTGACTAAATATAATTATGAGTGAATCATATCGTTTATTTGATTTCCATATTTTCGATGATAAAACAACAGGTGAATATGTATTTCATATTCAAATGTTCGGCATCAACGAAAATGGAGAAACGGCATCCATTATCGTAAACGATTATATGCCGTTCTTCTATGTGAAAGTATTTGATAAATGGTCAGAAAGAGAAACACGCATGTTTTCAAGTGATATCGAGAAAAATGTTCCTAATGCATTAAACTCCATGCGGATAGTGCAAAGGAAAAAATTATACGGATTCAATGACAATAAAAAATTTCAATTCTTATATCTAAAGTTCACCAATACTATTTCTATGAACCGAGTGAAACGATACATTATGACAAATAAATTCAGTGGTCGTAAACTGGAATTATATGAAAGTGGAATACCCCCTTTATTGCGTTATTTCCACGTTAACTCGATAAGTCCGTCTGGATGGGTGGAAATTTCTTCGGAATTTCAAGATGTCGATAGCAATACAACATGTGCATATAATTATTTATGTAGTTCTAGTGACTTGAAACCGCTGAATAACAAAGAATCCATGGTTCCTTATAAAATATGCAGTTATGATATTGAGGCAAGTAGTAGTCATGGAGACTTTCCAGTGCCAAAGAAATCATTTAAGAAACTAGCAACAAATATTCACGACTTGTATAAATTGCACAAACCAGAAAAAGAGCGCATAGGTAAACTAATAGAGAAAATTATTCGCGCAGCTTTTGGATATGGTAAATTCGACGATGTAGATTTGGTTTATCCTACGACGCATCCATCAAAAGAAACTGTAAATAAGGTGATCAAAGTGGTATTGAAGAAATGTATTCAAGACGTAGAAATGGACGCAAAAACGCAAGACATTATGAATATTTCCAGAATGTTTGAGAAAATGCGCATGGAAGAAGAAGATGACCATGATAATATGCATAGTAAAACAAATAAAGTTGATGATAAAATGACGATTGTTGAATTGTTAGATCATGAGTCATTGCCGCGGGATAAAAAGATTTATCATATCGACGATTTATTGACAGCTTTGTTTAAATCACAGAATGTAATATTAGAAGGCGATAAAGTTACGTTTATTGGTTCAACGTTCATGAAATATGGCGAAAAAGAGCCTTATATGAATCATTGTTTGGTGTTGGGTGGTTGTGACGATGTAGACGGGGCAATTATTGACAGATGTGAAACGGAAATAGAATTATTAGAAAAATGGAGGGATCTAATGATTGAAGAAGACCCCGATATTATTATTGGTTACAATATATTTGGTTTTGATTATGAGTTCATGTTTCGCAGAGCAGAAGAGAACAAAATGGAAAAAGAGTTTCTCACAATGTCTCGAATAAAGAGCAAGCCGTGTTACAAAACGGATTCAGATTGTAATACCATGATTGAAAATACGAAGGTAGTTTTGGCAAGCGGTGAATATGATTTGAAATATTATTCCATGCCAGGTCGATTGCAAATTGATATGTACACCTATTTCCGCAGAGATTTCAACTTAGCTTCTTATAAATTGGATGATGTAGCCGGTCAATACATTAGCGATGACATAAAAAAGTTGGAAATTGTTCATGAAGACGATCAAACGTATACGGATTTATATAGTAAAAATCTAACTGGGCTAAATGTCGGCGATTATATTCACATTGAGCTTTGTGGATTTACCACAGATTATTACGACGACGGTCGCAAATTCCAAGTCATCAATATTACAAAAACCGATGGATTTGCGATTTTGCGTATTAAGGGACAACATAATATCGACACGAAAAAGTCGATGAAATGGACGATGGCCAAAGACGATGTAACTCCACAAGATATTTTCAGATTATCAAAAGGTTCAGATGCAGACCGTGCCATTGTTGCGAAATATTGTATTCAAGATTGTAACCTAGTGCATCATTTGATGAACAAAATCGATGTTGTTACTGGTTATGTGGAAATGGCTTCTATTTGCAGCGTGCCTATGAGTTTCTTGGTATTGCGTGGTCAAGGTATCAAACTCACGAGTTATGTAGCGAAAAAGTGTATGGAAAAAGGGACATTGATGCCGGATTTAGACCGAAGTGGAGAAAACGAAGGTTATGAAGGAGCCATTGTATTACCTCCGAAGTGTTCGATGTATATGGATAACCCGGTTGCGTGCGTGGATTATGCATCGTTGTATCCATCTTCGATGATTAGTCAAAATTACTCCCATGATAGTAAAGTATGGACAAAAGAATATGATTTAGAAGGAAATCTTGTGAAAGAAACGGGTGAAAAAGATAAAAATGGTGCATATATTTACGACAATTTACCGGCATATGAATATATCGACACGGAGTTTGATACATTTAAATATGTGCGTAAAACGCCTACGTCAAAAGCAGATAAAGTGAAATCAGGGACGAAAATATGCAGATGGGCGCAATTACCCAATAACGAAAAATCCATTATGCCGTCTATTTTACAAGAGCTTTTGAAAGCGCGTTCTGCAACAAAAAAGCTTATGAAAAAGGAAGAAGATCCATTTATGCAAAATATATTGGATAAGCGTCAATTGGGTTATAAGGTAACTGCAAATTCGCTGTATGGTCAATGTGGGGCAAAGACATCTACGTTTTATGAAAAAGACGTTGCAGCATCAACGACTGCCACAGGTCGTCAAATGATTATGTATGCAAAGGGAATGGTGGAAGAAATGTATGGAAATAAGCATTGTGATACAAAGTGCCATGGAGAGGTATTGACAAAAGCTGAATATGTGTACGGCGACACGGATAGTGTGTTCTTTACATTCAATTTAGAGGACCCAAAAACAAATAAACCTATACGTGGTAAAAAGGCATTGGAAATCACCATTGAAATAGCCCAAGAAGTAGCCGATTTATGCACATCGTTTCTGAAGCCTCCAATGGGATTGGAATATGAAAAAACGTTGATGCCATTTGTATTGTTATCGAAAAAGCGATATGTGGGAATGTTATACGAGTTCGATCACAACAAAGGAAGTATGAAATATATGGGACTGTCATTGAAACGCAGAGATTCATGTGATTATTTGAAAGACACATATGGTGAAATATTAAATATATTGATGAAAGAACACGACCTGGAAAAATCCATTACATATTTAAATAATTGTTTGGATGACTTGGTAAATGGTAGAGTTCATATGGACAAATTGTCGATTACAAGAGCATTGAGAAGTGATTATAAAAACCCATCACAAATTGCTCATAGAGTATTGGCCGACCGCATTGGCCAGCGTGATCCGGGAAATAAACCTAAACCAGGTGACAGAATTAAATATGTTTTCATCGACACTCAATCGCCTAAATCTTTATTGGGCGACCGTATTGAAACGCCGGAATATATAGTGGAAAATAAAAAGAAAATCGACTATAATTATTATATTACGAATCAATTGATGAAACCGTTACAGCAGTTATACGGGTTAGCATTGGAAACAATATGGGAAAATCGAAATAAAAAGGGACTCATAAAAGAATACAAAAAAGACATGGAAAAAATGGCCAAGGATTATGAAAATGATTTAGAGGCTTATGCAAAAGCACGTGAAAAATATTGTTCAGCACGAGTAAAAACAATATTATTTGATGGTGTTTTAACAAAAATAAATAATGACAGAGCCAATTTGAAGTCGATCACGTCTTTCTTTAAAAAAAAATAAACATGTTTAAGCATTATAATTATTGAATGGAATATCAAATGTATAGCTGATTGTATTAAACGATGGGTCTTGTATATTAGTATTTACAATTCTAGCGAAAGAATCCAATCCACTCCGAAGCGAATTATTGATATTATTATTAATATTAGTATTGATATTATCATTTTCTCTTGATTCACGAATAACGTGTCTACATGTTGGGCACGTATTATGCGTTTGAAACCATCTCATGATGGCTTCTCTTTTGAAATAATGGCCACAATGAATAATTTGACATACTTGTTCTCCCGATTCGAATGGGTTATGTGTAATCGGACAAATAGATTCTTCCATAGTATCAGAATATGTAATCATTCGCGTATTAGTTTCAATAACAGACTCTGTTAATCCTCTATTTGTCATATTTATCGGTGTATTCATAGTAGTTAGTAAATATGTCAATAAATCATATTCGAAATTGGTACGACGTGGTTGATTCTGCGTTTCATGATTGGTAGTTAAAGAAATATTTGAATTATTCGCTACAATATTCATCATACGAGAAATATTTCGATTATAATCTGTAACGTTTTCTTGGTATTCTTGAAAGTTAGAGATGTAATTTTGTAAAATGTTTAGAAAATCGGAGTTGAACCGGCGACGCTGTTCACTATTCATATGAATTAATATAAAGATATATTTTTATATCTAAATTAGTTATGGATTTAAAAAAGTATAAATCCAAAGGATTAACGGGACTTTTGAATCTAGGAAATACTTGTTTTTTAAATGCATGTGTTCAAATATTAAATAATACTCCCGAATTGTATTTTTTCTTGGAGTCAAACAAGTTCTCCAATGTGCTAAAAAGCAATGATGACAGTGTATTATTAGTTGAATATAATGAGTTAAGAAATACAATGTTTAATACAAACGGCACCGTGTCACCGAAGAGATTTCTTCATTATATCCAGGATGTATCGATAAAGAAGAATCGCGATATTTTCTCCGGATTCAATCAAAACGATATGGCCGAATTTTTGTTATTTTTAATTGACTGTATGCATAATTCACTGAGTCGTCCGATAAATTCAACAATTTCCGGTGTGCCTGTGAATAATTTGGACAAAAAGGCGATTATTTGTTTCAAATTTTTACAAAATGTATATAAGAAAGAGTATTCCGAAATAATGCACATGTTTTATGGAATCAGTGTATGTGAAATACGTTCTTTATCTGGTGAAAATTATTCATATAGACCAGAGCATTATTTTATGATCGATTTACCGATTGAGAATGACGATACTTTATATGATTGTTTAGAACGATATATAGGCGACGAGTTAATGGACGGGGATAATATGTATTACAATGAGAATAAGAAACAAAAAGAACCGGTTTACAAGCGGACTACATTCTGGAGTTTTCCAGATATTTTGATTATATGTTTGAAGCGATTTTCGTTTGATGGGTCTGAGAAAAATCACAAGCAAATCGATTTTCCTATTTACGATTTAGATTTATCGAAATTTAGTTCGGGGTATAATAAATCTGGTTATATTTATGATTTATATGGAATATGTAATCATATGGGCACGTTAAATGGTGGTCATTATACTTGTTATGTAAAGAAAAACGATAACTGGTTGGACATTAACGATGAATCAATATGTAAAATGGAAGAAAAGGATTTGATATCTAAAATGTCATATTGTCTTTTTTATAGAAAAAAAAACCTTAATATAATATAAATGTCATCGGAGGAAAAAGACAAAGAGAACAAAGAAGAAACTGAAGAAAAGGAAACGAAAACCCCAAAAGAAGTTATTAATAAAATCTTCAGTGAAACCAATGTTACAGTTATATTGTGGTTCATTACAATTTATTTGTTATTGATGAGAACTTTAGGTTTATTTAGACAAGATGATATACCCGTTCAAGCAAAATTGCTGGATTTTGTATTTTTATTGGTGTTATTGAGTTTGATATTTAACGATTTTTATGGACTAAGTAAAGAGAACCGACAAGAACCCCTGTATTCTGCATTTAGTAGATTCAAAACATTTTTGAATGATTACAATTCCATATTTACGGTATTCCTAATGAATGTAGGTCTCTATATCATAGTTCGTCTTTTCCAATTAGACGTGAATAACTTACCAAGTACCATTAACTTTGTGTATTTGTTATTGATATTTACTCTTGTATTTATGTTTGTTATATTTATCGTTCAAGAGTTATTTGGTGTCCCGGTAATAGATGATGTCTATAAAGCATTCAGTAAATATTTAGACGAAGAACCAGAAGAAGAGGACGAAGAAACGGCTGAAGAACAACAAAAAAAGATTAGCGGTGAAGAAGTATATAATATTTCGAACAACCTATACACTTATGAAGAAGCACCTCATGTTTGTCAGGCATTTAACGGACGATTAGCCACATATGATGAAATCGAAGAGTCTTATAATAATGGTGGCGAATGGTGCAATTACGGTTGGTCACAAGATCAAATGGCCTATTTCCCAACACAAAAGGATACATGGAGCAAAATGCAGATAAATACAGAAGGTAAAAATGCTTGTGGTCGACCTGGAATCAACGGTGGATATATGGCGAACCCCAACTTGAAATTTGGTGTCAATTGTTATGGAATCAAACCAGACCCAAGTGATCATGAACAAAATATGATGATTGCAAATAGAGACCGTGTATATCCACGTGGAAAGGCACAAACAGCTATTGACAAGAAGGTACAATTTTGGAAAGAAAATGCTGATAAATTATTGACGATCAATGGTTATAATAAAGACAACTGGTCAAGATATTAAATCACGATAAGAGAATGTATATTATTTAATATTTATTACTGAAATAAATATGAAAGATTGTGTTTGTTTATTTTTTCTTTCGCGAACGGTTTTTTTTATTCGGGTTTTCTTTCATGGTAATATTCTTTTTATTGTGCATGACAACTTTATCGAAAAAATCGAACACGTCGTCATCGATTACTTCGGCTTGTAAAAAATCTACTTTGCATGGGTTTTCAGTTTTTGCGATATATAATCCGGATGGGATGCTTAAATGTTTAATGCGTTCAAGTCCGTCTTTATCGTCAAATTTATCAAAAATATTGCTTATTGGTAATCCAGAACAATTTCCCGAACATTGAACCGATTGAATATATGACATTGTATATATTATACATTGTTTTTATTTTGAATTGTTTTTTCTTATATCAGAATATACTTTTATTTCGCGGTTTTCTTTCAAATATTTCATTATATATTGAATATCATCCGTGTTCTCAATGACTTCTTTTAAACAGTCTTCAATGTAGTTAAATGTTAATGGTGAATATTCTTTCTTTTCGTAATATTTCAAAGTGCAATCGTTGATTTCGATTTTCTTTTGTGTAATGGAATTTGATTCCATGTATTCACAAATAGAGTTTGTCAATTGGGATTTTTTATTTCGCAAAGTTCTCAGGTTTTCATTCAAATTCGATACTTGGTTCTCACATAGCATCCATTGTTTGACATTTTCTATGAATTCTTCTTTTGACATTGTTGTTAATATATATGTATAAAGAATCTTTATACTAATATTTTTGTAACAAGGTTCTCATATATTGTATTTCTTTTTCTTGTGTTTCAATAATAGATTTCGCCAAAGATTTAATATTTTCATCTTGCGTTTTGTTTGCTATATTTGTGCTTGTGGTTAGAGCTGTTGAATGATGAGGAATCATACGTCGAATCCATTGTTCATCTGTTACTAAAAATTGACTTCTTAATAACAATACACAAATACCGGATAAGAATATTCCAATCACAAACACGTAGATATTCAAATGATTCATCGAAAAATAATGCACGAGTTCATGTGCCCATATCATATTAGATGCCATAAATAAGCCACTATAAAACAGTGTTGTAGAAGCATAAAAATCATTGATATTATATGCCAACATATTCATAGGGTTCAAAAAGAAACCAAAGAGAAACATAATGATAAATTGTATAAGTTGGTATTTTACAACGTCCATCATAAATATAAATAATGCTATAAAAAAATTTAAAATATACGATTATAATATATATAATATAATTATGACGTCAATTTATGACCATATTTATTTAATAAGTCTCTTTTATGGATTCATGTTGTCATATTTCAAAAATAATCATCGTAATAAAAGTCATTATTTCAAAATAAAAAACAAAATAAACGTCGACCATTTGAATAAAGAAATACAATCACTCGAAACCGTTGAAGATCTCAATACAATCCATATATACAAAGAGTCGTTGTCATTATCTATGCAAGAACATATCAGTAATTTAAGTTATGAAATATTGGAAAAAATAGGGAATCATTTCATTTATATCCCGGAAATCACCGAAATTTATTACACGGCTAAAACCACACAAAATTCAGATAATTCATTCACAAATCTACATACCGATTCGCCATTTCATTTTTGCAGCACATATCGTGCGTTGGTTTGTATCGAAGCATGTGAAGATGTCACTACAATTATTCCATGTGATAATATTGAAGTAAAATTGGATAAATATGATGTATTGGCATTTGATTATGCAAATACACTTCATTATATTCGATTTAATAATGCGATCAATAAAAATCGCATTGTTATAAAGCTTCATTATGCCAAGACGCCAGTGAGTTATACTTTAACACGACGTTATACACGCTGGGCTCGCAGTTTGTATATAAACAATTTGAAAAAAATCAAATGGACTGGATACGTCATGTTGTATTCACAATTTTTGGCATCTCATACCACGCAAGTAGTGAGTTTTGGTGCATTCGTGTTATTATTAAAACAATATTACAGTTTGCTTTTATTTGAATATATTATGATGGCTTATCCAGTATTGGCATTATATTACATTGGGTTTCAAATGTATTTCGTATTTTATGATTTCTGAACGTATATAAATATATCCCGTTGTATTATATTTATATCACAAACAAAACATAATGAGTGTATATCAACAAAGCAGTTGTGATTTATTTAAAGCGATGAATAGCGTTAATTTATATACAAGCTTATATGTTTTTTATAAACATGGATTTTTGACTGCATTACCGCATTCGATGGTCGTAGTGACATCATATTTTTTTTGGAGAAACACGACTGATAAAATATTGATGAAAATGGATTATAGTGCCGTTGGAATATCCATTTGTTATACATACTACAATTCACTTTTACAGGAAAAAGAAGGAGTCATTACACCATTATTGATGTGTGTTTTATATACATACATTCTCAGTATGCATTTCAAAAATAAAAACGAAGATTATTGTATTTACTTTCATTCATTGACTTATATGATTGGAAATATAGGAATTGTCTACACATTTACATAATACCAAGATGAGTTTTTGTATATTTTATATATACAAAAACATAGCCTCAACCGCGGATCGAACACGGGACCTTTTGCTTACAAGGCAAACGCTCTACCACTGAGCTATTAAGGCATCTTATAAAACGTTATTTGATACATATGGGCTAATTCAAGAGAGCACGCATGAAACCAAATGCACCACCGATCACAAAACCGGTATTAAAAAAATAATTGAAATGATCCTTCAATAGTAAAGAATCGTTAAAACATTTTTTATTTATAAATACAACCGTTAAAACGTGTATATAACCACCTGAAAATGCACCAATTGTTGGCCAAAATAAAAATTTATACATACACCACTTCTTTCTTTCTATATACATATAATATTCTTTTAAGTCATTTTATCTAAAATTCCGGTTCGTGTCGTTTAAATATACATCCATCTTTAGACAAATTACGAATATCACTCAATACATACGGATCAACGTATTCACATGATGATAGCCATATCTTGATAACACAAAAATTTTTCTTAGGAGAAATAGTAATTCCATTGATAATATTACTTTTTTTAACATCTTTCATAAGTGTTTCACCACACAAAGCACAAAATAAGTTCTTCCAAATATTGGTAACATATTTATTAATAACTTTAAAAGAAAAACAACCACCCGTTCTATTTTTCGGGTCTTCCCATAGTGGAGTGATTCCATTTCTCATAACAAAAAGCATACTACTTTTTACAATATATTCATCCATATTTGAATTCAATGCTTTTACAGCATCCACACAATCAATGTCTTTCATAATGTGTTTATAACTTAACAAATTCCAATTGCTATCGTTTGGTAAATGGTAATATAAATCCCATTTATCATTCAACTTTTGGAATGTTAATGGAATACTCATTTACTCCTTATTATACTAATACATTTTTCTTTAAATAAATTTTCTTTTATTGATAAATAGTATACTCCTTCTTATAAAGAATTACACAATCGCAACATGATAAGGTTATATTTTCCAAATCTTTATCAATAATTTCTAATCTATATTTTTCGTCAAATACAAACGGTTCACTTTGATAATACAAGTAACGCTCAATATAAGAATATGATAAAATTTCATTTTTGTAAATATAGTGACTCTTCGGTATGATAATTTCTATCGAATTTTCCATATCAGGATGTTTGTATAAACATTGCAAAAAAAAACGTTGAACCGGCTCTTGTTCGTGTAATAAAAAAAAATCATTCGTATACAACCTACATATAGAGATTTTTTCGTCTTTTATCATGAAAAGTGGTGCAAATTCGGTTTTTGGTAATACAGATATAATCGATTGAATGTCAGTAATAGTATCATCTTCACAATATAATTTTTCGTTGAATTTATTGTTATGGTGGTAAAATACACCAACCCATGACCCATTTGGTTCAATATATTCATTACAAAATTGTTTTTTCAAAAAATATGAACACTCGTTATTTACGTTATCTAAGTACTGACACATTTCATTATTTTTAACTGAATAATTATAACATTTCGATATACTCAAATGAAGAAACGCAAAAAATTTATATATCTTAAAATACGTTTCTAAACAACAAGTTTGTAAGTCCATTGTATAATGTAATATTGTAATATTTAAATATATATATTAAAAAATATTTTATATTCACAAAAACAATATAGAGTGAAATTGTTAGTATAACATAAGATTATAACAGCAATTATTTATTAGCGTTCAGAATTTCAATAAGCATCGATGTCCGAGGGGTCTAAGGAGCCAGACTTAAGATCTGGTAGCGTAAGCTGCGTGGGTTCGAACCCCACTCGATGCATTTTATAGTTATGATTATATATTTTTTTTCCATAGTAATTTATATATTATGGAAAAAAATATCGGGAAAGTCGTTCTTCTTCATTTACCGAAAAACAAACGCCCACAATATAGATGGATTGTTAGAAAGAGAGATGATGGGAGATACATTACAAGGTCACCAAAAATAGGGGTGTTGTTAAATAAATTACAATTAAAACGAGATTGTGATTATAATAAAGAAACATTACTTCCAATAGGAAGTAAACTTTACTATATAAAAAAAACATTGAAACATAAGAGGAAATTCAAGAATAAAACAATACGGGCTAAACCAAATAACGAATTAAAATAAACAAAAGCATCTTTTGTTTTCAACCACCTCAGTTTTTTTATATATGGGTTCTTGTATTTTACTTTCGTCGAATTTTTCCACAAGACTTTCCATTTTATTTACGATATCCGATTTGATTGTAATAACTTGTTTATTAAAAAATATATTTACAAACCAATCGTATATGTACCATTTACAATTAAAATGTTTTTCATTGAAATCATAACCATCTATTATTGTTTTTCTTCCTAAAATATTAACAATATCCATAAACTCACATGATTCAACGTTTTTTTTTTGTGTTTTTTTCAATAAATAACACTGCGTGTCTTCAACATTATATGCATTACCAAAATCAATAATATATGCTCGACCTATATAATGCTTTTTCATCTTATCATTATATACAAATGAAGAGCATATTTCATCTTCTTTGATTAATATATTACCAAAATGTAAGTCATTATGTATATATCCTAATTTGAACATTAAAATCATAGCACTTATTATCTGGGTCAAATAAAATAATAAAACATGATTTTTGTTTTTATTTATACAATCAATCAATGGATTCTCGTTAAAATGTTTTCCAAAAGATTTGGACATCGTATAACATGGACTAAATAATTTAAATGCCATTGATGAATCAAGATATTCCATGACAATTACGCCCATTGAAATAGTCCCTTTAAAACCAAATATTGATGACTCTAATATTTCCATATTCAAATTCTGTTTTTTTTCATGTTTTATCAACCTTTTAAAAAACAATATCAAAAATATATTATCGATTATAAAGCTGTTAAAGAGTTTTAAACAAATGGGATAATCTATTGTTTTTTCATATAATTCTTGTTGAACTCTGACTTCATTATCAAACCATTTTCGCTTTGACGTATAAACACATTGATTGTTGTTATAACGTAAATATAAATATTTATCATCATCCAAATCACATATTGGTATTAGCTTTATATAAATCCGTTTTAAATAACCGTTTGGGGGGCGTTTTTTAAAAGATAATAATAATCCTATGCTATATGATCCATTATGTTCATGTGATATACTTGCTTCTATTTTTCTATCAAATATATCTATTAAAAATTTTGGCATCTCCATTATATATTTAATTTCGCATTTTTAGAATTAAAAAAATCTTTATTAACGGCGTTCTCTTTTGCTATAATATGTCCTACTTTCGAATAATAGTTCTCTTTTTTATCACCCGCTATACATTGTTTTTGTATTATTATGCATCGATTCGAAAATTCCGAGTCTAAGTCTTGATATTCTGGATTCGTTTGTTTCCATTGCATTAATGATGACATGCTTTTCCTAGATACTTCCTGTATTGCTTGATTTATTTTACCTTTTTCTTCGTCTTTTTGCCACATATTATCGTCTTTTATATACATGGTTTCGCGTTTTAAATCCGTACAATGAATAGGTCGTTCATGTAATGTAAGTTGCTTTAAATTGTCCATAATGATTTTTGAAATTCCGTTTACAAATCCCAATTGTGCATTGTTCTCCAGATCATCATGACTTACTTCTATTCTATCTATAAAATCAGTAAAATTGATTGCATCTCTGCATTGTTCATTCAAAAATACATTTACATTGAAACGGTTTTGTGTATTATTAATAGTAATGTCTGTTCTACTATCAGCTAACTTCACTAACTGTGTTTGTAAATCTTTATTTTGTTGTATCAACTCTTTTACAATAGTTGCGTCGATTTTATTTTCATCATTTATTATTTGATTCATGTTACATGACTTCTTATGACGCCATAATCCACTTCGATCCTTATAACTCTTACCACATTCGCAGTTAAATTTTTCGGCGTTTTTTGGCGTAAAATCCGTTGATTTTGTTGATAAATTGTGTTTTGCAGTGGAGAGATGACGCGTGAAATCACTGGGTTTACTGCAATTAAAGTCACATGTATCGCATCGAAAATTTTGTGGCGTTTTTTGGCGTTTTTTCGTTGACATTTGTTGCTAAAATAGCAACAGAAAAAACGCCTAAGCAAAAAACGATAAAAAAAAGTATGCAGTCACTCAAAAAAAATAATTATTATATTTAAAGCATTAAGCTCTGTTTTTGAAAATGCAAAAAAAAAGTCGGATTCTTCTTTGTAAAACAAATTTTTGGACATTTTAAAATGTCCATTTTTGAAATTTTGAATAGAGAATCTTAATAACTATTTTTGAAATAAAATGTTTATCTAATATAAATGAACAAAACAAGAAAAAATAACAAAAAGCACATCACTTTCAGTGACCATCCTGATTTTAAACCGAATTTAACACCTCGTGAAATGTTTTTAATGGGTTCTTTTGGAGGCACATATTGGAGACCGATTTATTCGTCTGTGAATAAAAAAAATTATAGAAACGTTCATCATAAATACCCGAAATCATGGTGGAAAAACATACCCGAAGAGAATTTATCAAGTCCTGATTACGATATTCAAAAAAATAAATATAAATGCAAAGTGGGACTTGGTTTAGATTATTGGGAATCTCATAACTGGATTCATTCGCGAAATCCGTATGGATGGGTTCATTGGTATTGCGATTTTTATAAAGGAAAAAGGGGTGAAGACGATCAGCGACAGATAGAAAGATGGAAAGGTTTAGCAGGTCCTAGAGGGCGTTTTATGCGCTTTTTAGTAACACAAATATTACGAAAAAACGGAAAATGGAACGACGAATCGGTAAGTCCAAAAATACGACAAGTATTGCAACATTGGGGGTATGTTTTAACAAAGAAAGACTTTGACAATGAAATCAAAAGACGCAATGCTTAACCTAATATATTCACTTTATTCATAACAGTATTGTTCTTGGTATATAATTCTTCGTAAAAAATATGGCTTATAATGAGTGCTTCTGAAATGGTGAATACATTTTTGTCGTATATCATCTCGACATTTGAATATATTGCATATGTAGATATGATAGCACACAATGCAATATAAAATATAGACTTTTTAAGATTATTCATAATCATTGGTTTATATATTTTATAATGATTCGGCACATGAATAAAGCACATATAACAAATGAATAATTCAACACCAATATTCTCGGCGTTCATCACAAGAGCACTGCTTGCAAATAGTTTCAAAAACTCATTTTTAATTGGAATATCATGTCGAAAATGAATAGCACTTGACGTTAAAAACGCTACTGTAGTCATTCCATCCATATTCATCATATGTAATAGCATACTAGCAGCAACAGCGACTATATTGATACGAAATAATTGTAACACTTTGTCATTGTTCTCTGCGTGAATTAAATCCGTCATTCCGTGTGGAGCAATAACTGCAGTAGTTAATAAAGGTATAATATTCATTAATGGCTCTTGTAATGTTTGTGGAATCAACATAACTATAGATTAATCATATATTTATTATTTTAAATATATTATTTTGTAAGTTTTTCATATATTATGCATATGTATATTTTAACAACATTATAGGTCGAGGCTCACTACTTTTCTATCACTAATATTTCTTCTTTTGCTTTTCTTTGGCATTGCACCAGATTCCAGATCTTTCAAACTTGTTACACTAACAACCGATTCTTCATCTTTCTTCTCATGAATATCTACGTTTTTTGATTTCAATCCTGATAAAATATTATCTACATCTGTATTACGAGGACCTTTCATTTCGGGACGCGCGTTTGGTTGTTCGTTCAGCAAAGTTTGATTTCGCATTTCTAATCCAGGTTCCATATTACGTCCTAAATTCAAGTCGGGTCTATTACCTGGACTTTGTGTGAACTGCATAGACCCTGGCCGTGGTGGAGCATCATGATCTTGTGTGCGCATTGGAGCCGGTGGTGGTCCGTTCATCATATTTGGTTTTGTGTTTAAAAGCTCTTCAGCAAAAGCCATACCCGGAGATTGTTGTTTCATTGAATCTACTGTTGCATTTGTAAACATACGCATCAATTCCGGAGACTGACGAATCACATCATTAAACCCTGGAGCAGCAGTAGATAATGCTTTATTACTAAAATGCACGACACTTGCACTGAATCCTAAGCGCAATAATAAATTCAATTCTGGACTCAATTTACCGCCCTTGTATTTATCATGGAGCTCTTCGAATATTTCGTTATAACTATCAATATCCTCACTCACGGATTCTCCCCAACCGTCAAGTGAAATACCCATTGGATCAAACATTGCATTACCATACTCAATCGTATTTACCAAAGTAATCATCCAATTCTGTTGAATTTTCACAGAATCGCGTTTACGCTTGTCTTCAATGGCACTTTCATATTCATCTTCAATTTCTTCAAATGCAGAATCCATATTATACCGAGTGCTATCTTTGATATATCCTTTTTCTTGCCACTGCTCAATAGATTTCAACATATGACGTTTCTTTTTGCGTCGTTCACGGTCACTCATATTTTGGACGGGAATGCTAGAACTCGAACTTTCAGGGAACAATGGGGTTTCATCAATTTTCTTGAATCCATCCCATGTCTTATTATTTCCAATTGAATTTATAGTGCTTGAACCTAACTTAGAATCATTCAAATCAAAGTTCACCTTTAATGGCGGCGGTTCATCGAATTTCACTTCGTGGACGTCATTAGAAGGTTTTTCGATTTTAGGTGCAAAATTGGATGTATTGAGATTGATAGATGAAAGTTCATTCAAATCATCTTCCAATTTATTCAAATCGTCTAATCCAACATTCGCACTGGTCGAGCTTTTATTTTTATCATTCATTAAGAGTTCGATTCCATCCCCGAAATTCGACGATTTTTGTTCAGCAGGTGTATTCAAAGGAGTTCCAATGTTAATTTTAATAGGTTCTAAGTCTGTAACTTCAAAAGCTTCCATAATATGTATTATAAAAATTATATTTAAGTTATACGCGAATAATATTATATTTATGTTTTAAATACATTAATCCTTGTAACAAAGCATCAGCTAAATCATCTTTTTTTACACTATTCATCGCTGATTTCCAAGTGGGAAAATATTTCTCTAAAATTTGATTAGTATAAAAAATGGCGTCTTTTTTATGTTGTTTATATTGTGAAGCTTCGTTCTCGTTAATTATGTCTAAACCTTTCAATTTGTTTTTAGAAGAAATGAATTCAATTTGAGAATTTTCATGTTTCATAATAAAATATTGTGATAACATACCTTGAATGGTCTTCATGCGATTTGCTATTGGTGATATTTGGTTTTCTATTAATACATGAGTAATATTTGTAAAGTTCTCAATAACATCCATTTTTGTTTTCATGTTGCGTCCAATGGTGACTAAATCAGTATCATTTGCCGTTTTTTTCGACATTTTAAGTTTTTGTAATGAATTTTTCAATACATAATCATTGATGTCATGCACAATAACATCTTTGTTTTTATTGGTGTCAATAGGGAGTTTTTCATTTTCAATTAGTAAAAGTAAATCGTTTTTCTTGAGTTTGTTTAATTGAGTTGACGAGAACTTCTTATCAAATAATCTAATTTTGGAGCTTTTTGCATGTTTTTCACAATAATAATTATCATTTTGATAATATTTGGCTTTAGATGAACACGTTTTACCGTTTTTTTGAGAACATGAGCATTTATAATCGACTACTTCATCCATCAAATTAATAATGTTCCAATCTATTATCTCTACATTAGAGTTGTCGATTTGTAAAATACAATATGCCATATTTTTTATTCCTACATCAAAGCTGAGAACTTTCATTAATATAAATGCAGATAACAAAGATTTATATTAATTTTGGTTGATTGTATTTAACAATACCGATTGCATTTTTCACTAAATATTTTCTATATTCAGCGTTTGTTTTAATATTTGCTTCTTTTAATAGTTGGTTATTTGTTTTTGTCGTTGGGTTCTCATATTGCACTTGTTTTTCTATTTCACTTGGTGTGTAAGAAGAATATGTATGAGCGATATCCATTTATATATAAATACTATATTAATTATTATCTAATAATTCAATTAACTCGTTTTTCTTCAATTTACCAGGTTGCGTAGATAATCCTTTAGTAATAACTAATTGTCTTAATTCACTAACTGTCATCTTTTTATAAACGTCTTTGTTATCGATTGACGGAATATTTATTTTCTCGATATTTGTGTTCTCTGTAAATGTTTCAATATCTTCTTCATTTACTTCGTCGTCACTTTCATCTTCGTCGTCACTTTCATCTTCGTCGTCACTTTCATCTTCACCATCACTTTCATCTTCACCATCACTTTCATCTTCACCATCACTTTCATCTATTTCATTGATCATGTCAAATTCATCACTTTCTATATTTTCATTAAAAACCATTTCTTCTAAGTTCTCATTAGACACTTTTAATTTATGATTATCGACTTCGATTATTTTATTATCTATCTCTGTAGATGGTATAGTTCTTGCTTGATTCGCTAATTGATCCGCTAAATTCTGTGAAATATGGAACAAAGTTTCACATTTTTTTTCAATATTAGAGAGTCTTTCTTTAAAATGATAAAATAACAATATAATCAATACAAATGTTGTTGCCAAAGATAAGAATAAAAATGAGTCAAAAATACTAAAAGAGGCCATTTTATAATTATGAAATATTAAAATAGGTCAGTCTAAACGAAAACAATCTTATATAATATATATATATGGATAACAATCAACAAAGCGAACCAATAGAACAGCCACAATCCAACATACAACCTATGTCTAGTAATTTTGTGATGACACCACAAAATATTATCATTATGGTATTATCTATTTTATTGGTCTTATCATTTTTAGGTATTAATTTATTGGATATTCTAAGCAATATTATTAAATTGATCATCAGAATATTTAGTCCTTTAGTAACAGAATTATTATCCATTTTAGGATATACGACCGGTTCTATATTAAATAAATCCGCCGATGTAGCATCTGATGTAGGAAAAACGGCTATTGATGTCGGAGAAGGAGCCATTCAAAGTGTAGGAGATTTGCTAATTAAAGCCAGTAAAAAGGGTGTTGACCCTGATGCTCAAAATCAACTAGATAGCGTTCTCAGTGTTGATAATCAACCTAATAATGCATTGATGGATAATGCAGAAAGTCCTATTCAAAAACCAATATCTTCTAATAAAGCTGGTTGGTGTTTAGTCGGTGAATTTGACAATAGAAGAAGCTGTATCCAAGTAAACGAATATGATAAATGTATGTCTGGACAAATATTTCCTAATAGAGAACAATGTTTGAAAATAAATTAAAATGTTTTTAGTATATATAATGTCGTTTCGCTCATGTTGCGTCAGTAGTTTAAAAGCCGTGATAGAAATATTGGATAATTCGAATGTTGATTTAAAAGATGTAATAGAAAATGTAACTGAAGAAGTGCAAGATAATTTAGATGAAGCAAAAGAGGGTTTATTGAATAAGGTAGAAGACGCGCAAGAAAAATTAGAAGAAGCAAAAACAAAGGTTACAGAACAAGTAGAAAATGCACAAGAAAAATTAGAAGATGTAAAAGAAAAAGTTACCGAACATGTGGAGCAAGCAAAATCCAATGTAGATGAAGCCAAAGAGGCTTTGTTGGAAGAAGCAAATGGTCAAGTAGTAAAATTGGAAGAAATTAAACTAGATGTAAAAGAACAAGTCAAAGAACAAGTTAAAGAACAAATAGTAGCAGTCTTAGATGAAGCTATTGATTCTAGTAATAATTCAATATAAACAATAAATATCATTATTATAGTTTATATTTTAAATCTCAATTTAAAGAAAGTAACAACACCATTTTTTTCAATACAATAATAATTATTTACATAATAAATGCTTGTAGTTGTTCCATACAAATATTCTCCTTTATATAGATTCTGTAATGGTACATAAGAAATTTGCTGCATGATATCAACTTCAGTTCCGTCTATGTCAATTCTAAATATGTTCGCCAAATCTTGAATAACAATATCCGTCTTATTAATTGAAAATGAGTGTATAAATTTTGTATATATAGGTAATTCGACATAAAAATATTTTTGACAATTATTATAACCGTTTCCAAGTATATTGACAACAGTACCAACATCTATATCATGATAATTTCCATTAAATGAACTGTCTATTGAAAATTGGAAATAAAAATCATATATCGAAAATATATTGATGTCAATATCTATATTTGCTATATTTAATACACCTATCATTTGTTGTGCTAAAAATGTTTGATTACTGTTCGTATCAATAATAATCCCATTATTTTTCATCAATTCAAAATCACTTTCATATGTAAAATTTACCAAAGAATTATCTTCCTTTTTTCTAATAATTAGATCAAATCCTGTAATTCGCAATCCTTCTAACTGCGCTCCAGTAATACATGTTCCAGTTACATATAAACCAATCGGAATAGATAAATTCAAGTATTCACTAATATTTTTGGAATTCATATTTGCCATACTAAACGCTTTCGTTAGCACATTATTACTGCATTTATATTCTTGTTTTATATCATTGAAAAATAATGTATTTTCCGTCTCATTTTCATTAAAAGCCGCTGTATTCATTGCGTACATATACAAAGGCACTTCGGGTTTATATGTCAAATATTGCAACGGTCCAGGAACGTCAGATGCATATGTCGGTGTTGGTAAATTATAGGTTGTACTACACGTTTGCGCAGTTGCTGTGTAATTCTTAACACTTTTAGCTATTCTCGAATAGTTTTGTTTTTTAGATACTTTCGCATTGTTCGACCCGTTTTTGTTATATTGCAAAATTTCGACTTTTCTTCTCATGTTCAAATCTTCTTGGGTAATTGTATTTCGTGTTCCACTTACATCCAATGTGGAGTTGGTATACGGTGATATAATTTGATTACGAGGACCCGGAGTAACAATTTGAAATATATTTTTGAAATTGTTATACAATGTACTACATGTTGCATTATTACTCATATATATAATGATTAATTATAATTATTTTGTGTGTACCAAATATTAGCAAGATAATCGTATGTATTATTATCACTATCCCCGGATGATAAATTGGGTCCCTTATTAACAATGTTTGTGATTTCGAAAACATTCAATGCTTTACTGAAGTATCGAAGATCGGATAAGTTACCACTGAATCCTTTATTATGACAAACATTGACGTTTCCGTAATTTTGTTTAGGAACATGCTCGAAAGCTTCACGCTTGACAATTTCACCATTAACATAAATATCCATGATTTTATTTTCAAGACGAATGGCTAAATGAAACCACTTTTTAAATGGAAGGTCATTAATGATGAGTTCTTTTGTTACGATACCACTGGTTTTACCAACAACAGTGTCCATTTTTATTAATATTTTATTTTGATTATTGTTTGCACCAAGATCATTCATGAAATACACCCCAGGTCCATTAATGAGAATGTCATTTGTTTCAGTTGTTAAAGTGCTACCTTTATTGAAAATATGATCTAAATCATTTGTGTTATTATTATCCGTTCGTTTTAACCAAACCGACCAGGTGAATTCCATACCTTTATCTTCATTATTAGATCTGTAAATAGTAATGGAATTGGAATTATTAGGGTCTTGATATACTGTCTTTTGACTGTTACCATTTATTAGACCTTTCACTACATATGGGTCTGGACTATCCAGTAAAAAATACATCAGCAAATTAATCCCTAAATTGACGAGAATTAAAAACCCAATGAGAACCAATATCAAAAATACGAATTTTGTTACAATTGTATTGGATTCCATGAATTCATTTGCACTTGCAGATACGTCTTTGTTTTTTAAATCATTGAATGTAGTTGAAAATGATTCTTTCATAGATTCAAAGAACTCCTTTTGAGGCTCTCCATTATTATTGTCATTATAATCATTTTTGTCATTATTATCTTCCATTCTTTCACCAAACGGTTTATTGAAATCCATGTTATATAATTAATATATAAATAATTATATAAGTTAAATCTAAAATAAAGCAAATTTACTGGTTTCTACATTATCTTTCAAAAACGATAAATTGACATTGTAGTTACCAAGAGCTTTTCCTAATGATGTGGCGCCACTACCTTCGCGGTACATATCATACGCAGTTTTAGGGTCAGTTGGGTTAGGTTTTCGCTCAAATTTGGAAATATAAGCATCCCATCCGCTACCAAATCCAATTGATTTATCTTTCATACTTACATTGAATGCCGGATCCCCTGATAATTGCACTGATTTTACCATTTTACCGTCCAAATAAATATCACAAATGTTGTTATCATAACTAATCAAAATATGAACCCATTTTTGTAAAGGATAGTTATTGACAACTTCGATAGTGTTGGAATATGTATCACCAGTGGATTCAGAACTACCGCATTTCAACATTAACTTTGAATTATTTTCATCTAAATAAAGTTTTGTATCGTATTCTCTGTGAAAAACAACCTTTTCAGTGTTTGTGTTCCATGAGTCGACATATAACCAAATGGAATAAGTAAAACGCGACGCATCTGGTTTTGTTAGGTCGGTAGCTGGTATGGATGATACTGAATCTTTGGCAAGACTTTTTTCTTCTTTTTGTGATGTAGTTCCGCTAAAATAGTCACTAAATAATGTTAAAAATAGAATGACGAGTAAAATTACCCCCAATACAACAATAGTAGTACTCATATATATTTTATACTACATTATTTAATGGCGGATTTTTATTAAAAAGAATGTTATAATTTGTTGCGATTTCTCCATCTGTCAAAACATCGGCGAGATATGAAATATTACAAATTGCGCCCTTCAAGTTCTCGTCACCTATTTCAATTTTGTCATTGTCTGATTTATTCTTAATATGTGTGGCTGTAACAGAGTGTTCAAATACACCATTAATAAATAAATCGCATTTATTATTATTATAATTGAAGACAATATGATTCCATTTTTGTTCTTCTAAACTGCGATAGTATATAGCTGGTTCGACGCTTTCTGTCTCATGTAGTTTGGCGTTTTCGAATAATGTAAACTTGCATTTTTTGACATGTTCTCCATTTTCCATATCAACATATTCTATTTTTGGTTCTCCTGAATAGTCAAATATACGTTTCACCTTGGTTGTATTGTCTTGTGTATTTAAATACAGCCACATCGATAATGAATAATTCTTTCTGGATTCTTCGTCGATTTTCTTTTCCAATCCAAACTCACCTCCCGTCTGATTTTTTTGATTTGCCTTCGGAAGTTCTTTTCCGGAAGCAATGGTAGAACGAGAGTTCAAAAATTGTGGTTCTCTCATAATAATATATTCTTTTTTTGCAATGAGGTCCTTATAAATAATAGGTAATACAAAATACACTACAATTATGAGTGTTTCGATATACAACAACAAATAACTAATAGATGGTGTTAATTTTAACTGTGTCTTTATGTAACCTACTATATCACTGAAAATACAAGGAATATAAAAAATGAAGTTAATAATGAAGCCCCACATTCCGGATATGCGTCGTATTTTTTCACTAAATACATTGAAAAATAAAGACATGCCTACTAAAATACCTACAACAAGAAACAGCTGGGAAATGAAAATATACGTTTGACTGTTTGTTAATTCTAGTGTTGTAAAATAATCATAAGTGTAATATAAAAGGGTAAAAATCAATAATGTGCCGAAAAAGATGTATATGGTTGAATTTTGCGATTTCGATTTATTTGAATATACTGAAAATCCTATGATAATAAAAATTACTATTAAAATAAATAGAACGTAAACATAATATTTCGAGTTCTCGATATTGGGATTCAAATATAAAAATAAAGCAAATGCAAAAATGATACATATAATTACCAAAAATTGATAAATATCTTGTAATGAAATATTACTGTATTCAAAATTCATTTAACTATACTATATAATCATATAATTAAATGACCAAGACACGTTAATTTATAAGTTCTCAATGGCGGTTTTTTTCCCATGACAATCACGACAAAGAGCAACTAAATTATCTACATGGTTACTGCCTCCATGTTCTAATCTGATTGTATGATCAACCTCGAACCATGCTGGTAATTGTTTTTTACAGTCTCCACAATGCCAATTTTGCTGTGCTGCCACGAATTTTTTTTTTGTTTCACTTACCGACCGTTTTGTGGATTTTGTCCCTGAATTCATAATTTTTTGTTGATATTTATAATTAGACAAATTATCATTGCGTATATTTTGCGGATGATTGAAATAATTTTGCTGCTTTGTCATATCCAAAATTGGATGAATCATACTACTTGTACTTTTATCAACGGGGAGATTACGCAAATATTCATTGGATGAATAAATGATATCACGTGCTCTTTCGGGGTTCTTTCGTAACATAAAACAAACAGAAATACCAACAATGGCTACTCCTATCATTTGATAATACTTTTTCCAAGTCATCGCAATTGCCAAATATTTACCATCGGTATAAATGTTCCCCATAATTAATGCTGTAATGATGATGATTATAATTTCAAATCTCATTGTCTATTTATAATTTACGTAGATTAAAATCAAGGCTAATAAAGTGAAAAATAGATAAATATGATGTTTACGAATTTTATACTCTTCAGTATATATAACCGGCTTCGGCCTGTAATGATTGGAGTAAATTTCATTCGCACGATCGAAAGAAACATTGTCTTTTTCGAGATGACTATTGATTTTATTGTGAATAAAATTCATCCAACGTTTAAAAGATTCACGTGTATCTAAATATGGTGTAACTGGATATTTATCAAGTAAATTGCTAAAATAGTTTCCTATTTCACTATCTGGGACAAACAATGGTATATTCATAATGAAGTCATAATATTTACGCTTTGTTACCTCATTGCATACTTTGGGATAACTATTTGCTATGGAGTGTAATACAAACCAATAATGCGGTCCCCAAACTTCGGGATTATATTTCATGTAATAAGTATATAGAATTTACACATAAATATTATTTAGTATAATCGAATGGATAATTATTGTAATAATTGCGGGAAAATAGGACATTTGTTTAGTAATTGCAAGTTACCTATCATTAGCTTAGGTATTATTTGTTTTAGATACAACAACAATACAAAGGAATATTTAATGATACGTCGTAAGGAAACACTTGGATACATCGAATTTATGCGTGGTAAATATACTATCCAAAATAAAGAATATATTTTGAATTTGATAAAACAAATGACCAAAGATGAAAAAAACGGTTTAAAAAACAAAGATTTCAGTGAATTATGGAGAAAAATATGGTGCGACGTCGAGACACAAAATAAATATAAATATGAAGAAAATATTGCCAAAGACAAATTTGAGTTATTGAAAGAAGGCGTAAATTCAAATGATGGTGTGTATTCAATAAGTTCTTTAATTGAAGAGTCTAAACAGTATGATGAATATGATGAACCGGAGTGGGGATTCCCAAAAGGTCGTAGAAATCAACATGAAAACGACTATGAATGTGCGATTCGCGAATTTTGTGAGGAAACTGGGTTTCATCAAAAAAGTTTACATAATATTCAGAATATAGTGCCTTATGATGAAAATTTCACGGGATCTAATTTCAAATCATACAAACACAAGTATTTTGTAATGTATATGGAATATAATAAAAATCAAAAAATGGATAATTTTCAAAAGTCAGAAGTTAGTTGTATGAAGTGGATGGACATAAATCAATGTTTAGCACATATTCGCTGTTATAATTTAGAAAAGAAGAGACTAATACAAAAAATAAACACATGTTTAACAAAATATGCTGTGTATGAATCGTAGTTAATATATTATATTATAATATATGAACGAAGACAAAAAAAGGAAGTCTAGTAAAGGTATTCCAAAATGGCATGTAACAACGAAAGACGGAAATATTGAACCTTTGAAACCATATAAATTTATTAGAGACCCGAAAAATCCATATGTGCGATTAATACCACTTTCATTAAAAGCGATTCTTGAAAGCGATAAATGGAAGGATTTTTATGAGAAATTCTATAAAGACAAAAATGTTGATTACATCGATGATAAAGAATATACGAAATTGAAAAATCAAGCAAAGGGAATCACAATAAAGATTCAACGGCCAATAAATAATGAAACTAAAAAGGAAGAGGTGAAGCAAGAAGGGGAGAACTTAATTTCTCGCGAGATTTTTGGAGAAGAGGTTGATTTTAAGATGCAGGAGATTGCGCGAGAAACTAAGACGGAGATT
>ENA-OUOG01000172-OUOG01000172.1-marine-metagenome-genome-assembly--contig:-NODE-172-length-82349-cov-6.597907_pt1 | contig 82349 bp, 64 predicted proteins | sample MGYA00248635_ERZ508505 | MGnify/ENA primary metagenome ERZ508505 (study PRJEB26176, sample SAMN06267871) | marine metagenome | isolation source: Saanich Inlet, British Columbia, Canada | place: Pacific... | reverse complement strand
CCCAACTGCACATCCACGTTGAACTGCCCTTGGAAGACGTCCTGGAAGTTGCGGTTGATGGTGGTGATTTGGTGCGCGCGATCCATGGTCAGCATGAGCAAGTACCGCGTGGAATTGAAGATGCTTTGGAGCTTCGCGGACTGGATGCGCGCGCTCCGCTCGTGGCGCCGGATGTCGGTGATGTCGAGGAAGATGCCTCGGAGGCCTTCGCGGTCACCGGCCTGGTCGTAGCGCACCGAGGCGCCGCCGAGCATGAGGAGGGAGGTCCCGTTCGCGGCGCGGAAGACCCATTCGCCCCGAGCGCCCTCGAGGGTTTCCATCCAACTCGTACCGGGATGGATTTCAAGCTCGGGCATGATTTGGTCCAGTTGAATCTCCTCGATCGAAGCAGGATCGTAGCCCAACGTCCTGAAAAACGATGGGTTCGCGTACACGAAATGGCCCGTGGAATTCACCAGGAAAATGACGTCCGTCGCGTATTCCAAAATGTCCCGGTACCGCTCCTCGCTCTCCCGCAATTCCTGCTCGGCCAATTTCAAATCGGTGATGTCCCGGCCCACCGCCACGTAACCGATGATGTCCCCGGAATCGTCGCGCATGGAGGCCACCGACATGAGCGCACTGAACTCCTCACCCGATGCACGAATGCCTTGAACCTCACCCGCGAAGTAATGCGTTTGGTTCAGGTTTTCGAACACCAAATCCACTTCATCCGAATCGGCGAGCAAGGCCCCGAATTCCAGCAACTTCGCCTCTTCAAACGTCCAACCGAATTCCACCGAAGCCGCGTGGTTCCACTGAATGATTTGGTTGTTCTTGTCGAAGGCGATGATCATGTCAATCGAACTCCCGATCATCGAACGGTTCAGCAATTCCGCCGCCCGGAGCTTGCGCTGCGTTTCCTTGTGGCGCTCGATTTCAGCCTTGAGCAGGGTGTTGGATTCTTCTGCAACGGAGGCGCGCATTTGTTCGCGCAACAGCTCCATTCGCGTGGACAAATCCATCAACGTCACCTGGATCGCAGGACTGCGATCATAAAACGAAAGCGTCATCCGCATGCCCACCATGGCGGACTTTCCATCCGCTCGCCGGAGTTTCATCTCCGTGTACGGCGTCTTCACACCTTCGCGCGTCCGATCCAAACTCGCCTTCACCCGATGGCGCTCTTCCGGAATGAAAAACTCATCAAAGGGAAAATCCAGCAATTCATCCTCCGGGTATTTCACCAAATCCAACGCGGCGGCATTGGCGTACTTGATCCGACCATCGACCAGCAAGAACAGGCCGATGGGGTTGTTTTCCACGAGAAGCCGGAACCGTTCCTTCGTTTGGAGCAAATCGAGCTCCGTCCGCTTGCGCTCCGTGATGTCGTAAATGAGCAGGACTTGGTCGGCCGTGTATTTGTCGGCTGATTCGGTCATGGTCACCTCGAGGTGAATCAATTGATCCGATGCGGTTCGCGCTTCGATTTCGCAGCGGCTTCCAAATTGCGTCCGCGCCGAAATGCGCCGCCAATCCCGGTCGCGAATGAAGTCGTGGATGTTCGCTCCGAGGACTTCATCGACGCGGCGAAACCCCAACAGGCGGGCGAACTGTTCGTTGCTGTCGATGACGGTTTCGTCGCTCAAGAGTGCAATGCCTTCCATCGCGTGAATGGTCAACGACTTAAACCGCTGCTCCGACTCGCGAATGGCCTGCTCAAAAAACACGCGTTCGCTGATGTCGCGGAACTGCCCAAGGATCGAATTGGGTCCCAGCTGAGACCACTTCCACTCCGCATGAAACCGCCCACCGTCGAGGGCTTCGATGACGATGTTCTGGGTGAACGCTTTCGGTAGTTCGCGATTTGAATGCGGGCGGAGGTCCGGAAAATACGCGTTGGAGATGGCGCTCCACGATTTACCCACCCACTGCTGACAATCCACACCGAGCATCAAACAAGCGCGTTCGTTGATGGCGCGCAACGCATCGCCTTCAATCCACACCAGCGCTTCTGGCATGCGATTGAACAACTCCAATTCGGTGAAATTCGTGGTCATTGCTTGTTGACTTTCGTCCCGTCCACCTTGATGAGTTCACCGACTCGGTAAGTGCGGGCCTGCGCAATTTGGTTGTTCTCGCCGTAAAAAATCCAGTCGCCATCCGGCAAGCCCGCTTCATAGCTTCCCATCCAGTGCCGGGTGCCATCGCGGTTCCATTCCACGTGCTTTCCGATGGGATCGCCGAGCAGGTAAGCTCCGCGAAACTGCTTCTGACCGTTGTCGTAAGTGTGCACCCATTCTCCATCGCGTTCGCCGTCGACGTAGCTTCCCTCTTCCCGGTGGTCGTTGACCTGGGTCATCCAAAATCCGTGACGCAACCCATCGATGTATTCGCCCTCGAGCAACAGTTCGCCATCGCGGTTCCATTCCTGAAACAGCCCATCTTCTTTGCCCCGGCGGTACGCCTCCTTTCGGTGAACATCGCCGTTGGGGTAGTACCAGGTCCAATCGCCGTGGTAGCGCCCTTCGCGGAATCCGCCTTCTTGGGCCAAACTCCCATCCCGGTTGTAAAACCGCCACGGACCTTCCCGTAACCCTTCGGCGTACCCACCCTCTCCGAACAATTCTCCCGAATCGTAGTACAGTTTCCAATCGCCTTCTCGCAACCCATTGGGCTCGGTGATGCCCTCGGCGATGCGCTCCCCGTTGGAATACACCTCCCCAAAGATCAGCTCACCGGTGGGACTGTAGACCCGGAACACGCCTTCAGGACCTTGAGCGCCATAGCCTCCGACGCGCGCGATTTGACCATTTTCGTGGTACGTCCGACGGATGTCCAACATTTGGGTCACCTCATCCGCCGCTTGCAACTCCCCATTCACATAGCGCTCCAAGCGATCCAATTTCCCCTTGTCGTCGTAAAACGTGAACACCCCGTTGCGCTGGCCATCCGTCCACGGACCTTCCTCCACCAAGATTCCTCTCGCATTCCACACCACCCAAACCCCCGTCTTCCGGCCCGCCTCGTTGTACCGGTTGATGCGCTCAATGCCCCGCAAATACCCATTGTGGTAATCGAGCCGCGCCACCCGCCGACCATCTTCTCGATCGAATTCCCAACCCAAACCTTGCTCCCGGCCCGCCTCAAATGGAATCGCCCGGGCGACGTTCCCATTCGAATGATACCGCCTCAATTCCCCTTCCTGCACGCCGTTCACCCACATCCGCTCCTCTTCCATCACGCCCTCAGCAGCATAAAACCGCTCGATGCCATCCTGCCGTCCCTTGGCGTAGTGCACCTCGTGTTCCAACCAACCGTCTTCATGGTAAAACCGCCACAACCCCGTCAACTCATGTTGCACCCTCGCACCCTCGCTCGCCAAGTTCCCGTTCGGATGGTAGGTTTTCCAAACCCCTTCCGGCAACCCATCCACCAAGCAACCTTCACTGGAAACTGAGCCGTTTGCGAACGTAAATTGGGTCCAATCACAATCCGCGACTGGATCTTGCGTCCAAGCGGTAACCTGACTGGCCCAAATCCCGTACATCAAGAGCAATCGGCGCATGGTTCAAAGATGCCGCGCTTGCTGCACACTCCCAACCGCAGAGCGTGAACGTTTTCCAACAAATGATGTATGATGAATTTTTTTTGAAATAAGAGAAATCAGTAGTCACTATAGGCCTGTTGAAACGGTGGAAAAGTGGGGGGATCTGGACTTGGTTTTGCGAGTTGTCGACAAAGATTGGGTGAATTGTGCACGCGGGTTGTGAATTGAATCTTCCTGAAGTTCAAGGGTGTTGCGAAGTTCGGGGAGGTGTTTTCCACGTTGGTGAGTAACCGGGGTGGAAGAGAAGTTTGTGGAGGAGGGGTGTGTGGAAGCGGGGTGGATTTGGGTGAAAACGTGTCCGAAGAAACCGGTTAGATTGTTTGGAAGGGGAGGGGGTTGTTCTGCTTAGGTGGAAATGACTCCGTTGTCAAGCAAATGTTATCCCGAGCTTTCCACGGTTTTTTAAGGGTGTTCACCGGGAGCCTGTGAATTACCTTGCGACCCGCGAACAAGCACCTACATTCCATGCAGATTTCCATCGGTGGGGACCACGCTGGCCCCGAACTCAAGCAGCGCATCATGGACCGATTTGGGTCGGATCACACCTTCATCAATCGGGGTACAAACACTTCGGATTCAGTGGACTACCCGGATTTTGCGCACGCCGTTTCAGAGGATGTGGAGGGGGGATCGGCTGAGCTGGGCATCTTAATTTGCGGCTCCGCGAACGGGGTGGCGATGAGCGCCAACAAGCACGCCGCTGTGCGCGCGGGCATCGCGTGGACGCCCGAAGTGGCGGCATTGGCTCGGCAGCACAACGACGCCAATGTGCTGTGCATCCCGGCGCGTTTCGTGTCGACCGAGGAGGCGTTGAACATCGTCGAAGCGTTTTTGAAGGCTGATTTTGAGGGAGGACGGCACGCCCGGCGGGTGGCGAAGATAGCTGGGGTCTGGGCGATTCTGCTGAGTTCGGTGTTGGGCTTGTCGGCACAGGATTCGATCCAGTTGATGTATGGATCGGAGATCCGTCCGGATGATTTGCGAGCGCATTTGGAGGTGCTGGCAAGCGACGCGTATGAGGGCCGGGAGACGGGGACTCGGGGAGCGGAGATGGCGGCGGAGTACATTGCCGATTACTTCGCGGAATTGGGTTTGGTTCGGTACGATGGTGAGACCTATTTCCAGGAGGTTCAGTTGAATCGGAATGAAGCGCCGATGGCGCATGCTCAGGTCGTGGGCGGCAAGCAGGCTGTGGTGGATTCCCTGACCTTCTTGGAGGAGTTCATGTTCTATCCGGGCTTGGATGCGGATGATGTGGTCGGCTTGCCGTTGGTCTTTGCCGGCTATGGGGTGCAAACGGCGGGTTGGGATGATTATGCAGGTTTGGAGGTGAAAGGCCAAATCGCTGTCGTCCTGTCCGGTGTTCCGACCGATCGGTCTGGAGACGGTTATTTCAACGACCCAGCTGAAGAACGTCGTTGGGCGGAATCGTGGGAAGCGAAGCGGGCCTTGGCCGCAGAATTGGGGGCCGCGGGCCTGGTGGTGGTTTCGCCCGACTATGCGACCATTCGGAGCCGGATGAAGCCGTGGTTGACGCGGGAGAGTTTGACCTTGGTGCGCGAGGAGGAACCCGAATCGGATGAGGTCACCTTGCCCTTGTTCATCACGGGAGAGGAGACGTTGGAGGGCTGGTTGGATGTTGCGGGTTTCAAGTCCATTGCGAAGTTGAAGGCCCGCGCCGCGAAACGTTCGGAAATGGATCGCGGGCTCCTCGGTTCTTGGTCATTCCAACAGGCGGTGCAGCGCACTCCCATCACGGCGCACAATGTTCTGGGATATTTGCCCGGTACGGATTTGGCGGAGGAGTTATTGATCATCACCGCGCATTACGACCACGTGGGCATCATCGATGGTGAAATTCACAACGGCGCTGACGATGACGGTTCAGGCACCGTGACGGTCTTGGAACTTGCCAGCGCTTTCGCGCATGCGGCATCGGAAGGCCACGGTCCGCGACGCAGCATCCTGTTCATGACGGTGGTGGGGGAGGAGAAGGGCTTGCTCGGCTCAGAATGGTATGCGGATCATCCGGTTTGGCCTTTGGATCAAACCATAGCGAACCTGAACGTGGACATGATCGGTCGGGTGGATGACGCCCATGCGGACGATGAGCGGTATGTGTACCTCATCGGAAGCGATAAGTTGTCGACGGAGCTTCACGAAATCAGCGAGGCTGCAAATGCGGAATACACGAATTTGGCTTTGGATTACACGTTCAACGCACCCGATGATCCGAACCGATTCTACTATCGTTCAGACCATTACAACTTTGCGAAGAACGGCATTCCGGTGATTTTCTACTTCAGTGGGGTGCACGAGGATTACCACAAACCAGGCGATGACGTGGAGAAGATCCTGTTCGAAAAGACCGCCGAAATCGGTCGGTTGATTTTCCACACCGCGTGGGATTTGGTCAACCGCGATCAGCGCATCGAGGTGGATCGTGAGAACGATTTCCCGTCGGATCGATGATTCAATTCAGCAAGGACTGAATGTTCTGTTCAAAGGCGGCGATTTCGGCTTGATGGGCGGCACCCGTAGCGGGGCCATTGAAGCCTGAATGGGTGATGATGCGGCCATCGCGGTGGACGAACAGCGTCGTGGGAAAGCTGGCAACGCGCTCCAAAAACGGAAAGGCGTCGCCGGCTTTCTGCTTGTTTGCTGGCCCTCCGAGGTAAATTGGCCATTCCACATGGAGGTCCTTTCGGTACTGCTCGATCCGTTGCCAAGCACGTTCGGGCTGCTCTTCAGCGCCGCGTTCAAAAGCAACGCTCATGAAGGCCACGTCGGGATGGGCCTCGGCGAGTTGTTTGAGCAGGTGGATTTCGTCGAGGCAATTGGGACACCACGTACCCATGATGTCGATGACCGTGATTTCACCAGGGAGCGTTTCTGCGGTCCAAATGAGGCGTTCTCCGTTGCGACCATACGCACAGGCTTCAAACGGAATTGAATCCCTCAGTGGGGCTTGGATGGGCGTCGTTTCAGGCGCATTCTTACGAAGGTCGCCTCGGAAGGTCGACGCGTAATGGTTTCCCGAGTGGAACATTCCGAACAGGCCGTTCTTCGCTGGCCACGTGCGCAGGTGGTACAAGTGCGCACCATCGAACGTTCCCAACTCCCAGGACCCATCCGCTTGGGGCGCTCCATGCAGGTGGCGGAAATCGCCCGTTGGGGTCGCGATGGTGCCTTGAATGCGTTCTCGGGTCACTCGAAGCATGAGGGTGCCAAATGACACGCTGTCGTTTCCGGGCATGAAGGCGTCCCAATGCTGCCACGGAACGTCGGCCGCCATGTCGCAAGGGGCGTCGTGTGTCTCGGATGCGGTCAGCCGGATGCGGTAGTCGGGGCGCAGGCCGTCGGTCCATTGGCCTTCAAACTGGCCTGCGTTCCAATGGCCAGTGATGAGCCCATCGAAGGGCGGCAGGGAGAAGCTGTCCGTCCCGAGGATGCTGCCGTGCAAGGTTTCCGGACCGTTGAAGAATTCCAGGTGTTCTGGATGGTACGTGCCGCGCAGCTCGAAGGTGGTGGAATCGTTCAAATGAAACGCCCACAGCACGGGCCGCAAATCAGAAGCGCCCTCGTCACAGCCGCTGTTGAGCAACAAGACGAGGACGCTTCCCAGTGCGGCCAGGGTCGCCCTGGCTCCTTTCATTACAAATCGAATTTGATGCCTTGGGCGAGCGGCAGGGTGATGCCGTAGTTGATCGTGTTCGTTTGGCGGCGCATGTAGGCCTTCCAAGCATCCGATCCGGATTCGCGTCCTCCTCCAGTGTCCTTTTCTCCACCAAACGCACCGCCGATTTCAGCACCGGACGTGCCGATGTTGACGTTGGCGATTCCACAATCTGAACCTTGGCAAGAGAGGAAGTATTCGGATTCGCGTACGTTGTTGGTCATGATGGCGGATGACAGCCCTTGAACCACGCCGTTTTGGATGGCCACGGCTTCCTCGATGGTGCTGTATTTCATTACGTAGAGGATGGGGGCGAACGTTTCGTGCTGGACGATGGCGAGGTCGTTTGAAGCCTCGGCAATGGCCGGTTTGACATAACACCCACTTTCAAATCCTTCGCCATCGACGACACCGCCTTCAACAAGGAATCGTGCACCTTGGTCGGTCACGGCTTGCAAGGCGTCGAGGTACATCTTGACGGCAGCCTGGTCACACAGCGGTCCAACGTGGTTCGCTTCATCAAGCGGTGATCCAATGCGCAGTTGGCCGTACGCGGAGACCAAATGCTGGATGACCTGGTCGTACACGCTTTCGTGAATGATGAGTCGGCGCGTGCTGGTGCAGCGTTGTCCGCAGGTTCCGACCGCGCCGAACACGAGGGCGGGAATGACCATCTTGAGGTCGGCATCGGGCGTGATGATGACGGCATTGTTACCGCCCAGTTCGAGCAATGACTTGCCCAAGCGCCCTGCAACGGCCTTCGCCACGGCTTTGCCCATGCGCGTAGACCCGGTGGCGCTGACGAGCGCAATTCGGGGGTCGTTGCTCATGGCTTCCCCCACATTTGCTCGTCCGTTGACGATGCACGACAAGCCGGCGGGCAGTGAGTTGGCATCGGCAACTTCGTTCCAAATGTTTTGGCATGCGATGGAGCACAACGCCGACTTTTCAGACGGTTTCCAAACGCACGAGTCGCCACAAATCCACGCGAGCGCCGTGTTCCAAGACCATACCGCTACGGGGAAGTTGAAGGCGGAAATGATGCCAACAACTCCGAGCGGGTGGTACTGTTCGTACATGCGGTGATCCGGTCGTTCTGAATGCGTGGTCATGCCGTACAGCTGACGGCTCTGGCCAACTGCGAAATCGCAGATGTCAATCATTTCTTGCACCTCACCGAGTCCTTCTTGCAGGCTCTTGCCCATCTCGTAGGAAACGAGCGTGCCGAGTTCGTTTTTGTACTTGCGCAGAGCGTCTCCAAATTGGCGTACGATTTCGCCACGCTTCGGCGCGGGGATTAATTGCCATTCCTTTTGGGCCGATTGCGCTGCCGCGACAGCACGATCGTACTCTTCATCCGTGGCCGTGGAAAATGACGCGATGCGCTTTCCATCGACAGGGGAAATCGAGTCGATGATTTCGCCGCTTCCGAAGGATTCTTTGCCGATCATGACGCCGGCATTGGTGTCGGCAATGCCGAGCGTTTTCAATACGCTTTGAATGTCCATGGGTAGAATTTTGGTGCAAATGTACGGGTCACGAGGGGCTGTGTCAGTGACTGGGGGTTGGTCCTGCATGAAACGTTGATTATCAATAATTTATGATTTTCGACGTTCAGACCGTTTGAAGGGTATGGCCTCAGGGAGATGGTATAGTGGCTGTATGGGCTTGTATTGAGCTCATTTGATTTACTGAGGTCAAGTTCCACGTGGAACATCACCGCCCAAAGCGCACGACGAGCACCGCGAGGTCGGATTGGGAGACTCCGGAGATGCGACTTGCCAGGCCAAGATTCGCAGGACGGGTAGCGCTCAATTTTTCTCTTGCTTCTGCGCTCAAAGACGAAATGGCGTGGAAGTCGAAGTCAACTGGAATGGCAATGTGATCGAGCCGCTTGAGTTTGTTCGCCATTTCCCGTTCCTTCTCGATGTAACCAGCGTACTTGATTTCAATGCTGGTCGACTGAATGACATCCGCTGTCCACTGCTCGTTTTCGATGGACAAATGTTCCATGAGTTCGTCGAGTTCCACTTGAGGGCGGGTAGCGAGAGAATGGGCACGAACCTTTTGTTTGATGGGTTGGCTGTTGCGTTGCGCCAAGAATGAATTCACTTCCAAGGGCTCAACAGACCGAGCGTTCAATTCCTTTTTCAAGGACTTCAGGGATTCCTGTTTCTCGTGAAAGCGCTTGAGTCGAATGTCGCTGGCAAGGCCGATTTCCTCGGACAAGGGCGTCAGGCGTTCATCGGCGTTGTCCTGCCGCAGGAGGATGCGGAATTCTGCTCGGCTGGTGAACATGCGATAGGGCTCCTTCGTTCCTTTGGTGACGAGGTCGTCGATGAGAACACCGATGTACGCTTGGTCCCTGTTGAGGGCGATGGGGGGTTGGTTCCACGTGGAACGAGCGGCGTTGATGCCAGCCATGAGTCCTTGCGATGCGGCTTCTTCGTAACCGGTGGTCCCATTGATTTGTCCAGCAAAATAGAGGCCTTGGATGGCTTTTGTTTCGAGGCTGTGGTGGAGTTGAGTGGGGTGGAAGAAGTCGTACTCAACAGCGTATCCGGGCCTGAAGAACTTGACATGTTCGAACCCGAGAACAGACCGCAGTGCTTCCACTTGGACTTCTTCTGGGAGTGAGGTGGAGAAGCCGTTGACGTAGACTTCGATGGTGTTCCAGCCTTCGGGCTCGACGAAGATCTGGTGGGAATCCTTGTCTGCGAATCGGTCGATTTTGTCCTCGATGCTGGGGCAGTAACGGGGGCCGAGTCCTTGGATGCGCCCGTTGAACATGGGAGAACGATCGAATCCCGTTCGCAGCAAGTCGTGGACCTGTCGGTTTGTGTAGGTGATGTGGCAGCTGCGCTGTTGGCGAAGTTGCGGGGTGTCAACGAAGCTGAAGCGTTGGGGCTGCTCATCCCCGGGCTGTTCTTCCATCACGGAATAGTCCAGGCTGCGTCCATCAACCCGCGGTGGCGTTCCCGTCTTCATGCGATCAGCGGTGAGGCCGAGGGAGACGAGTTGCTCGGTGATGCCCTCAGCAGCGCGTTCGCCACTCCGTCCGCCTCCAAACTGCTTTTCGCCAATGTGCATGACGCCGTTCAGGAACGTGCCCGCGGTGACGATGACGGCCTTGGCGCGGATGGTTTGGCCCATACCGGTGCGCACGCCAGAGACGCGGTTGTTTTCGATGACCAAACCGTTCACCATGTCTTGCATGAAGTCGAGCTTGGGGATGGACTCGAGGTGCATCCGCCACGATTGGGCAAACAGCATGCGATCGTTTTGCGTCCTGGGGCTCCACATGGCGGGTCCCTTGGACCGATTCAGCATGCGGAATTGGATGGCGCTTTCGTCGCTGACGATGCCGGAATAGCCCCCAAGGGCGTCGATTTCTCGGACGATTTGTCCCTTGGCAATGCCGCCCATTGCGGGGTTGCAGGACATTTGGCCGATGACGCCCATGTTCATCGTGATGAGGAGTGTTTGGGCTCCAAGGTTCGCCGCGGCTGCAGCAGCTTCGTTGCCGGCGTGCCCGGCACCGACGACGATGACGTCGTAGAGGGAATGGATCATGTGCGTTCCACGTGGAACACGTTCAGCCACTGGTCTTCTTTTTTGCGCATGGCGGCCGCTTCTTCCGGGCTCTTATCTCCTTGCCCACAAAGGTGCAGGATGCCGTGAACGCAGACGCGGAGCATTTCTTGGCGCAGGGTTTGGCCCAAAGAAGCTGCATTGTCTTTCACGCGGTCCACGGAGATGTACAAATCCCCGGAAACCACGTCCCCAACGCAGTGGTCAAACGTGATGATGTCAGTGTAGTAATCGTGATTGAGAGCGGTTCGATTCAGGTCCAACAATGCCTCATCGGAACAGAAAATCAAAGCGATTTCGCCCACTTCCAGGTCATGGGCCTCAATGACCAATTGAAGCCATTTCCGAACGCGTCCGATTTCACGGAGGCGGTAGGCATGGTCCAATCGATGAAACGTGATGGACGACTCCATCGCACGACTTGGTTTCAGAGGTAAACGCCTTCGAAGCGCAGTTCGACGATGCGGCCCTCGTCGGAGAACGTGCATGCGTCAGCGAGTTGGCGCATCAAGAACACGCCCCGTCCATTGGGCTTCTCGAGGTTCTCCGGAGCCGTTGGGTCGGGTACGTTTTCAAAGTCGAAGCCGGCGCCTTGGTCCGTGATGCGGAAGAACAAATCGTTGCCCTGCAGCTCGTACTCGACGAGCACTTCTTTATCGGCATGCAGGCGATTGCCATGCACAATTGCGTTGTTCACCGCTTCTGTCATGGCGATGAGGACGTCTCCGTAGCATTCGTCGTTGAATGAACCGGCATCGCGCAAGTCGTCGATGAGCCGCTCGACAATGGAAAGGTTGTCGGGAGTGGAAGGGAAACGCAATTCCTGCATGGTCTGGATCATGGGGTCTGGGGTTCTTCGGGACCGAGGTCCAAATTATTGAAATAATCGTTCACCCGTTCGCGGTAGTAGGGGACTAATTCAGGTGGGATTGTTTGCAACAATTCCGTCTCCCTTTCCTTAAGTTTCAGGTAATCAATTACTTGAGGCGTTTCTGGTAAGCGATTGTCATCGCCGGACCGCGATTTTCGTTGTTCGTCTTCTCCGCGCATGCGCTCGGCGTTTTCTGCCTCAAGCAGCCGAACCATGAGGTCTTGTTGGCGCATGATGGATTCAGCATCGAGGTTTCGATTCACCAAATCCCGTTCCAGTTCCTCCATCTCAGCCGCGATCTGTTTCATGCCATTGCCGTTCCCACTGCCATCCTCGTTCAGTTCTGCCGCTTTTTTCTCGGCCAATTGCCTCAACGCCGATTGTTGAGCCGCGAGTTCGGCGAGTTCTTTGCTCATTTGCCGTCCGCCTTTCCCGCCGGATTGGCCGAGTTCGCCTTTCATCCGCTCCAGTTTTTCGCCCAATGCCTTTTGCATTTTCTTCATGTCACCTGCGCTCGGTGAGGAAGAGGGCGAGCCGTTACCGCCTGGTTTTTGGCAGTTTCCCGAACCGGGTTGGCCTTCTGCCATCTGCTGTTGCATGGCGCGAAGGGCTTCGTCAAGCATCAGCGCGAGGTTGTTGAAGCTCGTCATCACGTACTGTTGCTGTTCCGTGATGATCGCCGTTTCTCGGTCGCTGAATCCGCCCAACGCTTTGCCCATGTGGTGCTTCACCAAACCGATTTCATGGTTGACCGTGGAGGCGAGCATGGTCACGCGTTTGCTGAGGGCCAGCAAGCTGTCTTCCACCATGCGGGCATCGGATTGTAGGCGTTGCTGGGTTTGACCATGGTCCACGTATGCCGGGTCGTCCGCAGCCGTCGTGCGCACGGCTTCCATGACGTCTTCCTGATCGAAAGAAAGGGTGATGATGTTTTCGAGCAGGGCGCGCAGCGCGTCCATGTCTTCCTCCAACGCCTCCGCCTCGCCCTGCATCTGCATTTGCATCATTTGCTGGGCCATTTGCTGCATCTCTTCCCCGGCTTTCTGTTGCTCTTCCGAAGCTTTTTTTGAACGCTCCTTTTCCAGTTGGTCGGAGCTTTCCTGCATCGATTCCTGGATGGATTGCTCTTCGGATTCCGTGTCGAGCATGGGGTTCGGGTTTTCGAGTTCTTCGTTCTTCTGATCGAGTTCTTCGAGCCGCTCCATGATCTCGTTGAAGGCTTGATTGAGGCTGTCTTGGCGCGATTTCAGCTCTTCTGTAGATGCGGATTCTTCGCGGGTTTCTTCTGCTAAATCGAGTTGTTCCTGGGCGAGTTCCTCCAGGTCCTCCATGGCCTCTTCCATCCCCACTTCCCACTCCATTTGCTTGAACTGCTCGAGTGCGCGATCCAGTTCCTTTTCCAAGGATTCCTGGTCGACTTGCATTTCTTCGAGCTGTTCTTGGATTTGGTCCAAATCCGGATCCATCTCTTCCAACAGCTTCTGCATCTCCGCGTACAGCTCGCGGAGTTCGTCGTTCATCACTTCGTTCAACAATTCTTGAAGCTGTTCTTGCTTCTGCAAAATCCGCTCCTCGGCTTCAGAGAACTCGTTGGCGCGCAGGTCTTTGCGCTCATTGGCCTCCTGCAGTTCGCGGATTTTCTCTCGCAGCTCTTCCTGCTCCTTGAGGAACTCTTCCAAGGCGCGTTTATCCTGGTAATCCAACTCGTCGTCCTCCCGGAGCCGCTCGCGCAATTCCTCCATTTCACGGCTGAGGTCCTTGACGTCCTCAATGGCTTCGGTGATTTGGTCTTCGATGGCGGCGCTTTCTTCTTCCCGCTCTTCGCGAAGTTGTTCGTCCGATGGCGGTGAGAAGGTGTGTGCTGCGGTGCGTGTGGATTTGGCCCCATTGACGCCGTCGTTGTCCCACACTTCAAAGTGGTACTCGACCACGTCGCTTTGTGCCAAATCCAATTCCGTCCAATCCACCGTATGAAAGAACGCGTCGCTGCGTCCAGCAGGCCGCGGAAGGTTGAATGAAACGGGATCCCGGGGCGATTCGCTTTCCAGCCAGTTCACGTGAAATTTCAAAGCGCTGAATCCGAAGTCGTCGCGCACCTCGCCCGAGAAGAACAACCGCTTGCGGGAGGTGCTGTCCTGTGATTCGGTGACCCGAATGGTGGGGCGCGCATCCGGTACGACTTGGATTTGGTATCGCAACGAGTCCGGCGAGCCCAACGCCCGGTTTGAAGGCACCGCCCAATAGGTTGCCGATTCCATGGCGCGGTGCTTCACCACAAGGGTTCCGCCCACACCCGCCACGCGATCCAGCACCTCTTCCCCCATCCGCAACACCACGTCATCCGCATCACGCGGCTGGATGCGCCATTCCAATTGCGACCCCTCCGGAACGGTGATGTCCCCCGCGTTCTCTTGAACGATGGTGCCCCTACCGGTGTATTTCGGCGTCGTGGCGGTCAGCGTGAACCCCTCCAAGCCGGGAACGGGCAACGCCTTCAATTCAAACTGATTTGAACGCCATTTGCCTGACACAAAACCGAATGAAATGGATTCGCGAACGGCAGGAAACCGGTACGAGAAGCCCCCTGGGGTCGCAGTCGGCTGCATGCGATAACGGCCCGTTTCCGTTTCAAGGTAAACCAATGCCGGCAGCTCGTTCCCAACGGTTTGGACCTCCACCACAAACGCGCTGTTTTTCGCACAAGACAGGTTTTCGTTCACCAATTCAAATTGAAACGGTGCGGGCAACGTGAATTCTTGCCGGTGAGCGATCAGGCGTTCGGCCGGCTCAGTCACCCAATCGGGCTTCCACCAGCCGATCACCGCCAACACCACCAAGGGCGGGAGCGCGAATTTCACGTACTTCAGGTTCTCCCGAACATTGACCGCTGCGGTGAACGGAATCGGACGAAGGGTCTCCGTGCGCTGCTCGATGCTCGCCATCAACAAATCACGCGATGCGTGCCCTTCGGAAGAAGCCGCTGCTCGCTGCAACTGCAGCGTGTTCAACAACCGGTCAGCGATGTCCGGAAAGTGATTCCCCACAATCCGCCCCGCGTCTTCGTAAGTCAACCCACCCGCGATGCGAAACCACCGCAACGCAGGCCAAACCACCCCCCCGATGAACACCCCGCTGGTCGCGAGCAAGAACACCCAAAACAGCGCCGTTCTTCCCGTCACCCCAAATCGCCCCCACGCCTCCAACCCCGTAATGACCAACCACCCCGACCCCGCCACAGCAAGGGTGAGCAGCACCCCGCGAATGACTTGGTTGCGGTAATATTTCCGGATGAAGGCATCCAGTTTCGAAATCAGGACTTCAGCATGTGCCATCGCTTACGAAGTTACGGACAAGCCGCGCGCGGGTGGCACCGCAAGCACCGCCAATCCGTACCTTCCACGTCATTGTTTGACTTCGAATCGGTAATTTCGCGCATCCGATCCTCCAAATCTTCCCCGATGGAACCTATTAAACAGCTGAATATCAAGTCAAAAGCCATCGTTTTTGGCGCATTGTTGGGAGCTGCTTTGCCCGCATTTGGTCAACTTGTCATCAACGAAGTGGACTCAGAAATGGCGGGCATTGATGCTGCGGAATTTGTGGAGCTGTACGGACCCGCGAACCAGTCCCTTGACGGCATGTCCTTGGTGTTTCTGAATGGATTGAACGACGCGGTTTACCAGGCCTTTTCGTTGGATGGAATGAGCTTGAATGCCGATGGCTTCTTCCTTGCCGGCGGCCCGGGTTTGGAGAACGTGGACTTGCTGCTGCCCGAGAATTTCATGCAGCCGGGAGGCGATGCGGTCGCGCTGTACGACCAGACCGTGGATGCCTTTCCCATCGGAGCGCCTGCGACGAATGAAGACCTGTTGGACGCGGTGGTGTACGGCAACAGTTCTCCGTCGGACTTCAGTTTGCTCGACCTCTTGGTTACAGGCCAAACCCAGATCAACGAAAACAGCAACGGCGCCGCGAGTTATCAGAGCTCAGCCCGCCTGCCCGACGGCGGCACTCCGCTCACCCAATCGGCCTTCATCCAGCAATCCCCGTCCCCGGGAACCACCAACGTGCTCGCCTGCGACGGCGGCACCCTGGAACTGGCGAACCCCGCGAACGCCGAGGTCTGCTCGGACCAAGGCGTCGTCCAAGTGAACTTCGTCCACGATTCCGATGCGGCCACGGCCTCCGTGACGCTGGTCCTCGTGAACCCCGCTACGAACCAAATCCTCTCCGTCTTTCCCGGAACAGTCGCTAACTTCGAAGGCTTCGGCGACGCGACCATCGAGGTCTGGGCGGTTTCACATGACCTCCCGCTGGACCCCGCTACCACGCTTGCCGGCGCCCCGTTCGAAAGCATCGCCAACGGCAGCTGCGTCTCGTTCAGCTACAACGCCGTCACGGTGACCACGGTAACGTGCGAAGCCCCGTCTTGCGATGGCGGGGTGGTGACCGATGCGGCCGGAACCCCCACAGCCTTGGGTTGTGCGGGCTTCGAGAATTCCATCATCCCCTTCGGTTACACGTCGGAGGCGTTCGAGGCCGAATACATCTTCTGCATCACGGATGAATTCGGCAGCATCCTCGACACGGTAACCTACCCGCTCTACGACTTCTCGGTCCTGGGTGCGGGCCAGTACCAGGTTTGGGGCGTGAGTGCGCTCGACGGTTTCGTGGCATCCACCTTGGCGGCCGGTGAACCGGTCACGGGCGTGAGCGGCGCCACCTGCGACAGCCTTTCCATCAGCCCCTTGGAAGTGGAAATCCTGAACTGCGAAAGCGGCAGCTTCTGCGAAGAACTGTTCATCAGCGAATACGTGGAGGGCAACAGCAACAACAAGGCGATCGAGCTGTACAACCCGTCTCCCTTGGAAATCGACCTCTCCGACTACACCATCGAGACGTGGAACAATGGCGCGAGCGAACCCACGAACCAGCAGGCCCTTGAAGGCACGATTTTGCCCGGGGACGTGTTCGTGTTGATGAATGCGAATGCGGCGCCGGAGTTGGCTGCGGAAGGGGATTTGGTCAGCCAAGCCACGTGGTACAACGGCAACGACGTGATCCGCTTGCTGCACGGCACGGAAGTGATTGACCAAATGGGCGAAATCGGCCCCGACCCCGGCGAGCCCTTTGAAGTGGCGGGCGGGACCGGTTCGATGGCAGAATACACGCTCGTCCGAAAGGCGAACGTCTCCCAAGGAACGACGGACTGGGCGGTGGGAAGCGAACAATGGGACGTCTACCCCCAGGATACGTTCGATTTCATCGGCGATCACAGCGCCACGTGCGGTGGCATGCCGCCGATGCAAGTGGGCTTTGCCGCGGGCGAATTGTACGTTGCTGAAGGTGCGGGCATCAGCGTCGTCCTTCAGGTCGGTTACCCGTTGCAGCAGGCCGACGTTCAGGTGAATTTGGTGGGAGGGGATGCCGTTGCGGGGGAGGATTTCCCGGGAATCTATCCGCTCGACTTCACGTTCGAGACGGGGCTGTTGAACGATTTGTCCTTCACCTTCGCGCCCATCAACGACGAGGAACCGGAGCAGCAAGAGGACGTCATCCTTGAGCTGACGGTCTTGCAGGACGATGTGGAAGTGCTGATTGGTCAACTGACCATTCACATCCTGCCTTCCGATTTGACGTATCCGCCTTACGACATTGTGCAAGTGCGTCCCATCGACGCCAACGGCGTGGCGGACTCCATCGGCACGGCCTGCGAGTTGCGCGGAATCGTACACGGCTGGAACGACTACCCTTCGGCCTTTCAGTTCACGCTGATCGACGCTACGGGGGGTATCAACGTGTTCAGCCCGGTGTCGAATTTTGGGTACGATGAGGTCGTCCCAGGCGACAGCGTGCGCATTCGGGGGCACATCGACCAGTTCGCGGGCCTGACCCAAATCATCGCCGACACCCTCATCTACGAAGGCAGCGGGTTCACGACGGAAGCTCCGTACCTCACGAACGAACTCGATGAGGACACGGAATCGGAAATCGTGCGGTTGAAGTGCGTGGAGTTGGTCAATCCGGCGCAATGGACGAATTCCGTGCCCAGCTTCGAGGTGGACATCACCACAGGCGCGAACGTGTACACCATGCGGGTGGATGCGAACACGGATTTGTTCGGCCAGCCGGCGCCCGTGGGCACGTTCGGTGTAACGGGCATTGCGGACCAGCGCGATTTCGAGGCGCCCTTCAATTCGGGTTACCGGATTTCGCCGCGGAATCAGTTCGATTTGTCCGAGCCGGTTGTGGCGGAATTCAGCGTCACCTCACCGTGGTCGCTGGCCGATGGGCCGTTGGAATTGGAGAACACGTCCACGGGCGGTGGTGGGTATTACTGGACGTTTGGAAACGGCGACAACAGCACGGAGTTCAACCCGGTTTACGCGTATGGGGAAGAAGGCGTGTTCACGGTGACGCTGAACGTGACGAGCATGGACGGCAACTGCTCAGCACAAGCTGCGAGCTCGGTTTCCATCATCGTGGTGGGGGTGGAAGAAGCGTTAGCGGAGCTTGAAGCGCGCCTGTGGCCCAACCCGTCAGCCGTTGGGGGCTCAGTGACCTTGGAGGCGCCGGGAGCACGCCGGTGGACGGTTTTCAATGCAAAAGGGGATCGGATGTTGTCCGGTGCGTTGATCGGCCCATCGGCCCAATTGCCGGTGGATGCGTTGTCGGCTGGACTGTACTTCATCCAACTCGAATCCGAAGGCGCCTCACGGGTGAACACCGTGCGGCTCGTCGTTCAATGAGCCGAACCATCGGTTCGCGTGCGGGGCGGGGAGCGATCTCCGCCCCGCTTGCGTTTCAGCAGAGGTTGCCGAATTGCCCCAGCAGGACCAGCAAGTCGCTGATGCTGATCAACCCATCGGCGTTGTAATCGCCCACGCATCCCGTGTTGCAGTTTTGCAACTCGGTGGCGTCGTCGATGCCGTCCCCATCGCTGTCCGCTGAAGCGGGATCCGACCCGAAGAGGGTGATTTCAACGGCATCGCTCAAGCCATCCCCATCGGTGTCGGAACACGCGTCGCCCACACCATCCCCATTGAAGTCGGCCTGGTTGGCGTTGGCCAGCGACACGCAATTGTCGAACAAATCGGGCACGTCATCCCCATCGGTGTCCGTCAAATTCCCCATGGCCGCAACGTCCGCCACCACCATGAAATGGTCCGAAGCATCCCCGCTGTCCGTTGCGTTCAAACCAAACTGAAACAACCGCGAAACCGACATGGCCGCGGTGTTCAACGTGAATCCCTTCAGCAAGGGCGCGACGTCGTCTCGCGTGATGACGTAATCGAGCTTTCCCGGTCCAAATTCGCTGTTGACGTTCTCCCACGTGTAGTCGAACGGGGCATCGGATTGAACAATCGGCCATTCCGTCAGCGCCGTTCCGTCGGCATCGGGTTGAAAGTCCGGTCCGTATTCGGCTTCGTCGTCGATGTCGCCGGTGACCAAGGTGTAAATCGGGTCGTCGAGCCCCACCATGTTCAAATCCCCGCCGAAGATGGCGGGAGCCAGCGGGGGCAAGCTCAAGGCGCCGCCATCGAGGTAAGCTTCTCGCATGAACGCCATGAACTCGTCGGCCTCGGATTGGCGTTGGGCCTCATTGGACGCCCCGCCGCAGCATTTCAGGTGGCTTGAAGTGAAGAGCAGGGGGTCTTCCCAGCCCGGCACGCCGGTGATGGTCACAGGGAAGGAGCGAAACACGTCGGCGTGGGTGGAGGCGATGGGAAATCGCGAGGCCACCATCAGGTCGTAATCGTCCTTGACCACGTGCCACGTTCCGCCCTCGAAGGGGATCCAAGTGTTTAATTTCGAGGCGACGCTGCTGGCGCTCGCATTGCTCACTTCCGAAAACCCGATGATGTCGGGATCGGCGACGGTAAGGAGGCGCTGCATGGCGGTTTCCGCGTTGGGTTGACCCAATCGGCCGTTCAAGTTCCAAAACGCCACGCGAATCGCCGCGTCCGCTGCCCGCTCCAAGGTCATTTCGGCATTTGGCGCCTCCGCGTCGCTCAGCGTCACTTCGGCGCCTCCGGCCGGAAAGCCCACTGACCCGTCGTACCACATGATTCGGGCGACGTTGCTCCCCGCCAAGTTCGCGTCCACCCGCCGCAAAGCAAGTTCGAATTCGTTCGCGCTGTACGTCGGCGCCACGCGCAATCCGATGTCGTTGAACGTTTCCGAACCCGAACCGCCGGTGTACCGAATGACCGTGCGTTGGGCCCAGTTGATGAGCACGTCCACCCCCAATCCGAGCCCCGCGTAATTCGTGCCCGTGCTGGCGTTGTCATCGGCATCGAGCAACAGAAGGTGGGGATTGGGCAAAATCGTCTCATCCAATGCGATTTCATCGTTCAACGCAATTCGAATGAACAGCCAATCCGCGTTGGAACCGACCTCACACTCCGCGTAAGGTGATCCCGCAGGACCGGTCCAAGCCCCTTCGCCCGACCATTCTTCGAACTGCCCATCAAGCACCACTTGACCGTTCAGTTGAAAATGAAAACACAACGAGGCGACCAAGAAAAAGGGAGCAAAAACTTTCATGATGGGGGCGAATTGAACAACGGAAGTTACGGGTACTTTTGGCTGCATGACGCGGTCTCAGAGCACTTGGTTGTTGCACTTCACGGTGATCATCTTCGGATTCACGGGCATCCTCGGTAAGTTGATTTCCTTGCCCGCGGACCGCCTTGTGTTCTGGCGGGTGTTCATCGGTGGGGGGCTCATTGCGCTGTGGCTGCTGGCGCGCGGTCGGTACAAGCCGTTTGCGCCGGGTGTCCGCTGGAAGGTCATTGGTGTGGGCTGGGTGGCCGCGGCGCATTGGATCACGTTTTTTGCGAGCATCCACGTGAGCTCGGTTTCGGTGGCGTTGGCGACGCTGGCGGTGACGCCGTTGTTCGTGAGTTTCTTGGAGCCCTGGATTCACCGGCGACGGGTGGATGGGCGGGAGATTTTGCTCGGGTTGATCATCGTGGCGGGCTTGCTTTTGGTGCTGTTCGCGCCGTATTTGGAGGAAGGGGGGTGGTCGGCGGCGTGGCGAGGCCTTCAAGAGGGAGGGGATCACGTGATGGGAGTGGGGTTGGCGCTGCTTTCTTCGGCGCTCGCGGGCTTGTTCAGCGTGTTGAATTCGGTGTTGGTGCGCACGCACGATTCGGCCAATTTGTCGCGGTTGGAATTGTTAGGCGCTGCAGGGGGATTGATGCTGTTGTTCGCGTTTCAGGGCGCGGTGTGGACGCCGGAGTTTTGGGCGATTTCGGCTCGTGATTGGCTCTGGATCATGCTCTTAGCGACGGTGGCCACGTCGTTTGCTTATTTGGCGAGCATCGAGGTGATGCGGCAGTTGACGCCGTTTACCATCGCTTTGGCCATCAACATGGAGCCGGTGTACAGCATCGTGTTTGCCGCTTGGCTGTTCGATGAGGCCAAATCCCTCAACGGATTCTTCTACGCCGGCGCCGCCACCATCATTGGAACGGTGTTCCTCAACAGCGCATGGAAAAGCTGGCGCCGCCGGCAGCAGGCGCGCCGAACACTCAAGTTCAATCAATCCTGAATCGCGAAAAACGCCGAAGCGATGGCGTCGCCGATGAGCCACTGCGCCTCGGGAATCCGCCACCGCCCGCCTTCGGGAACCAGCAATCCCCGCGAAACCGCATCGCCCCATTCTCGGGCTTCCTCCACATCGGGTCGCCGACCAAACCCGACTTCAAGGGCGCCCAAGTCCAAGCCCTGAGCAGTCCGCAACCCGGTCATGAGCGCCTCGTTGTACCGGTCAGTCGCCGTGAGCCGGTCCTGCTCCGCGGGCAAGGCCTCGGTGGAACGCGCATCGGCGAGTGCCTTCAAATAGAGCGGGTTGTTGGGACGGTTTGCATACCGATCGGTGCCGTTGAATCCATGGGCGCCCGGCCCGATGCCGAGGTAGGGCACCCCGCGCCAGTACCGTGCGTTGTGAACCGCATGCCCTCCCGGACGGGCAAAATTGGACACCTCATAATGGTCCCACCCGTTCACCGAAAGCGTTTCGCAAAGCGCGGAATAGGCCGTTTCCACAGCCGCCTCGGGGGCCTCCTGTTCCAAGCCTTTGGCCACCCGAACTCCCAAGGCCGTCCTCGGTTCGACCGTCAACAGGTAGGCGCTGAGGTGGTTGATGGGCAGCTCGAGGGCCCGCGCCAAATCCCGCTTCCAACCCGCCAACGACCGCCCCGGCAACCCGTACATCAAATCCAAGGTCATGCGCTCGAATCCCGCCGCCGCCGCCCGTTCCAACGCGCGTGCGGCATCGTCGCCCGAATGCGTCCGCCCCATCCACTCCAAGGCGGCATCGTCGAAGGTTTGCACCCCCACACTGAGCCGGTCCACCCCTGCAGCGCGCCACCCTTTAAGCCGCTCGAGGTCGAGGTCGTCCGGGTTCGCTTCCAACGTCACCTCATCGAAGGAGGAATCCGGGAACCGCTGGCGCACGGCGGAAAGCAGGAAAGCGATTTGGTCCGGCGCCAATACCGACGGCGTTCCCCCGCCAAAATAGACGGTCGAAGGCGCCCCCAACGCGGTCCATTCCGGAGCTCGCAAGGCGAGTTCACGCGCCATCGCCACCACCATGTCGTCCACGGAAGTGAGTTTCGTGCTGAAATGAAAGTCGCAGTAATGGCACGCTTTCCTGCAAAACGGAATGTGGAAATAGAGGCTGAACACGTCGGCAAGTTCGGGTGAAAATCGGGCTAACTTGCAGCATGCTATATGAAGTTCGCTGGCCGGATGGCCGTTCAGTTGGGGTGGACTCCACCGCCCTGCAAGATGCGGAGTGGACGCCGCGAGGACCGGGCGCTTGGGACGTTCGGATGGCCGGGCGCAATCACCGCGTGTTATTGCTTGATGGACCGGACGCACAAGGCCACGTCACCCTGAGGGTGGATGGCGTCAAGTGGACGGGAACGGTGGCCGACGATCGGATGTTGCTGCTTGAGCGCATGGGCATGAGCGTGGAGGATGGAGCGTTGGACACGGAGTTGTTGGCCCCGATGCCGGGCAAGGTGCTTTCAGTTGAAGTTGAAGCGGGTGATGAGGTGGCCGAAGGCGATGCGTTGTTGATCCTTGAGGCGATGAAAATGGAGAACGTGCTCAAGGCCTCGCGATCAGGGAAGGTGCTTCGGGTGGATGCGGTTGCGGGCAATGCGGTGGAAAAAGGAGCGGTTTTGGTCACCTTCGCAGACGAATCATGACGATCATGCGTTACCCCTCCGTGTTTCGAATCCTTCCTCTGCTTTTGCTGGCATCGGCGCTGAAGGCGCAAGATTGCAGCGACCCGCAAGTGCTTTGCGGTGAGGTGCCGACGTCGATCGGCCTCAATGCCCTGCAACCCGTGGTGCATGCGTGCATGGACGCGCCCTACACGTTGTTTCTTCAATTTACAACGAACCAAAACACCGACTTCACAGGACCCGTCCAAATCAATTTTGACGCCATCAACTGCGGCGTGAATGGCGTTCCGGACATCGTGCAAGCCGTTATCGTCGAACCCGACCAACAGGATTTTTGCGACGACGCGAGCTACGTGAACGTTTCACCGTGCGTTGAATTCTCCGAATCGCATTCATTCACGTCGGAGGATTTGATGCCCAACACGCACTACTTGCTCATTCTAGGAACCTCCCACGAGCCCACCGTTTCGCCGTGTGCCCTGACCGTTTCCTTGACGGGATCGGCCGTGGGCATCAACGCTTGTTGCACCGCGAACCTCGCCCAGGGCCAAAGCGCAGCCCTGACCGTTTCAGGTGGTGACCCCGCGCTCGGTTACGTTTGGTCTCCCGACGTGTTCATTTCCACCACGACCGGTCCAGACGTCGTGGTCACTCCGGAGGTGACAACGACCTACACGGTCTCGGGGTTCATCGGGGCTTGCGCCTATTCCGACGCCGTGACCGTCACAGTCGGCAACCCCCTGGAAATCCCCAACAGCTTCACTCCCAACGATGACGGCTTCAACGATTTGTGGTCCATTCCCGATTTGATTGCCTACGAGCGCGCTCGCATGCTGGTCTACGACCGCTGGGGCCAAATCGTTTTCCGGAGCACCGGATACGCGCAACCCTGGGATGGCAAACGCAACGGCAAGCCCGTTCCGGAAGGTGCGTACTACTACACCATCGACTTGAACGATGAAGGGTTGAACCTCCCCACGATCACGGGGTCATTGACACTCGTGCGATGAAACACCTGCTCTCCCTTACTGCCCTGTTGCTCGGCGCAACGTTCGCTAACGCACAACAATTTCCACTGCGCTCGACGTCCATGCTCAATCCCTTCCAGGACCACGCTGCTGCTGCGGGAAGCCGGGAGTGCTTGGATTTGCACATGGGGTTCCGAAGCCAGTGGTCTGGATTTGAAGGCGCCCCCAGCACGGGATTTGCGAACCTGCATGGCAAGCTCGCTTCCAACGGCCCCAACTTTTCAGGAATCGGTGGTCGGATTGAGACGGACGAAGCCGCTGCTTGGAGCAGTTTGTCCCTGAGTTTGGCCTACAGCTACAACATGAAATTGGCTTCTGGTGCACGTTTGGCTGCAGGTCTGGGGCTCGGGGCCTTTCAACAAAAACTGAACTGGAACGGCATCTCGCTGCCGGATTACCAGGTCGCAGACGATCCAGCGTTCGTGGGCAACAGCCAATTTGTGGCGCCGTTGCTGGACGCTTCGATTTGGTACTACGACCGCGACGTTTATGGAGGATTCACCATCGGCAACGTCGCTCAACCCGCTGTTGCTCAGGTTGCGGCCAATACCCGACTCCGCCGCTACGTGACCGGAACCATCGGAGCCCAAGTTGAACTCGATGGGCCGTGGGCGCTTCAACCGGTGGCCACGGTGCGTGGGACATCGGGTGTTCCGTTGGCGGTGGACTTGGTGGCGTTTTTGGACTACAACAGCGTCATCGGCGTGGGCGTGGGTTATCGCAACCAAAGCGCCATCATGGCCATGCTCAAGTTCAACGTGGCGGACTACATCAGCGTGGGGTATGCGTACGATTGGACCTTGTCTACGATGAATGCGGCGTCTCCCAGTACGCATGAATTTGTCATCGGCATCAACGCATGCGATGGCAAGTCGCACGGGGCCATCTCATGCCCAGCGTATAACTGACCCAAAGCCCACGGCCAGTGAATTTGTACGCGAACAAACAGCGTTGGAAGCTGGTCCTGCTCATCGCAGCCGCGGTGATTGCCTTTGCGACGTTGTGGGTTTCGAACCGAATCGCGGGCAGCATTCGCGTGGAAGAGCAGGAAAAGGTCCGGTTGTGGAGTGAGGCCATTCGGCAACGTGCGGAACTGGTCGGTTACACCCAGGAGTTGTTCGAGGGGTTGAGCTTGGAGGAGCGGGAGAAGGCGGATCGGTTGGCGGATGCGTACCGGCTCATCACCGACCCGCCGAGGGGAATGGATTTGACGTTCGTGACGGATTTTTTGTGGTCGAATCGAACCATTCCGGTGTTGATTTACGATGCGGAGGGTGACCTCTTGTACGATGTGAATGTACCCGAGGCATCGGACTACGATTCGCTAAGAAGCGCGATGGAGTCTAAGAATGGGGCGTTGGTTTTTCCAGAGGTTGGTACGCGAGTATACTGGGATGAAAGCCTTCGGTTCAGCGAGTTGAAAGAGGTCATTGACGACCTCATCAATTCGTTCATTTCGGAGACCGTGATGAACAGCGCATCGGTTCCAGTCATCATCACCGATAGCACCAAATCACAGGTGATTCGCGCCGAACGGGTGGATGATGCTGAAATTTCAGATCCCGAACGATTGCAAAAGGTGCTGCTTTCCATGGAAAATGAGAACGCGCCAATCGCATTGGATTTGCCTTATCAAGGACGACAATACTTGTTTTACTCGGATTCCTTGATTCTCAAGCAGCTGCATTACTACCCCGTGGTTCAATTGGTGTTCATCGCGGTCTTTTTGCTCGTTGCTTATTTGATTTTCAGCAGTTACCGAAGGGCAGAACAGAATCAAGTTTGGGTGGGCATGGCGAAAGAAACGGCCCATCAGCTGGGAACCCCAATGTCTTCCCTTATGGCGTGGATTGGGGTGTTGGAAATGGAGGGCGTGCCGTCGGATTCACTGCGCGAAATGAACCGGGACATCGAGCGCCTCAACATGGTGGTCGATCGGTTCAGTAAAATTGGTTCCAAGCCAAAGCTGGTGTCTGTCGACCTGAAAGAGGTGGTTCAATCTACAATTCAGTACATGCGACCGAGAATTGGCCACCAAGTCTCAATTTCATTTGATTCTGAAGATGATCTGGGCGCGGTGCCGTTGAGTCCTGCCTTGTTCAGTTGGGTGTTGGAAAATCTAATTCGAAACGCTGTGGATGCCATGGAAGGAGTGGGTTCGTTGACCTTGACGTTGTTCGCTGAGAGCGGAATGATTGTTCTCGAGGTAACGGACACTGGTAGGGGGATACCACGGTCGCGCTGGAAAGAGGTATTTGCCCCAGGTTTCACAACGAAAAGCAGGGGTTGGGGGCTGGGCTTGTCGCTGACAAGAAGGATCATCGACGAATACCACAAGGGCAAAATTTTTGTCAAGGATTCTCGACTCGACGAATTCACAACGTTTCGCATTGAATTGAATCTACAGGTGCGCTGAGGATTCAAGTGTTCTTTGAGAAAGTGGAGCCAACCAAACCGCATCAAATCAATTGACCTCATGAACCACTCTCCGAAGGTGACCATTTTGACCCCAATGTTCAATACAGGACGGGAAGTGCTGGAGACCATCGAGTCCGTTAGGGCGTCCACCTACAAGGATTGGGAGCACATCATCTTGGATGACGCATCGACTGATGATAGCGTGTCGTTGATTCGTGCGCACATCGAAGAAACGGGTTACCCGGGAAGGCTTTTCGAAAACCCGGAAAATCTTGGGATTGCTGCTACGAGGCAAGCCCTGATGAAAAAGGCTCGGGGAGAATTTTTGGTTGGTGTGGCCGATGATTTGTTGCGTCCCGACCGAATCGAGAAGGATGTAAGATGCTTGGAATCGGCCTCTCCGAAGGTGGCAGGTGTGTTCAGCAGGGTTGAGACATTTGATCACACATCGCGTGAGGTCATTGGTCAAATTGGAGCGTGGAAGGGTTCGTTGGATGAATCAGGACAAATTGAACCGAAGGAGTTGGCTCATGGTTTGTTGAAGGTGAATTTGATCCCCGCGATGACCGTGACTTTGCGACGGAGCATCATCGATTCGGTGGGTTACGACACGTCCTTTTTCATCGAGGATTACCCCACTTGGGTGCGGCTGCTTAAAGCGGGTCATACCTTCTGTTATCGCGATGAGGTGTCGATGGATTACCGCATCGTTTCGACCTCTGTCCGATCGAAGCACAGGTCCCGTGTGGACTTGGATTGTCTGCGGTCGAAAGCGCTGTTTTTTGACAGTGGATTGATGGACAACAAACGGGTTCGGGACGAGTGTTGGAGGTATTTTTGGAGCAAAATCACCGTATTCAATGCGGCAGATCGAAGGCAGGCGAGGGAGGTCTTGTCGAAAATGGGCAGCGAAATTCCGTCGGCGTTGAAGGCTGCGTTCTCCTATTTTCCTTCTAAGGCACTCCAACGTATGAGCCATCGAAACCGCACGCCCAGTGCAACGGAAGGAAAGAATTTTCACCGGTGACAGCCTCGGATGAGAAAAGTCAAACGCTCAGCCGGTGTCGTTGGGTAAATTAAACCCATTGCATTTCCGGATGAGCAGGATGCTTTCCATCGTTTCATTCGAGCCAGAAAGCAAAGGGGGGTCGCACCTTGAACGCCCTGTTGTCGGAGCATTTTCGCGTTGTATCCCGTCGAACTCCTGCGACTGCGGCGCGGCTACTTCATCCACCGGGTTCGACTGGGCTGAGCTTCATCTTCAGGTGAATCGCGTGCATTGGCATCATGCACGGCTCGATTGAATCATTCGCTTGCTGTTCCGTTGCCGTTAACGAACTTGCTCAGGGTTGGAAATCGGGAAACAGCAATGCCTGCCTTGGGATAGTTCGCCACGTCGTCTCGGATGGAGTTGTAAATCTTCTGAGCCATTCGCTCGTCAATGGGCTCAAGGGCCTCAGCGAGTTCAGGCAATCGCAATCGGCGCCGGATTTCCTGGATTACTTGGGTTTGGTTGTTGACCCCTACTAAATTAAACTGCAAGTCAAATGGAATGGTTCGGCTTTCTAACCGTCGCAACCACCTCATATGCGATTCCGCTCGGTCGATTGGGTCGCGTAGAATAAAAATGACCAGGGCGTTCTTGTTTCTTTTTGCGATGCGTCCTAGCGCTTCTGGAAAAAGTGAATAAGAGGTTGAAGCGTCCAAGAGGAGGTTCGATTCACGTCCCATTTCCTCTTTTAAACGTGTCGACTTCGGTTCGACGAGAAAGGTGTGGGGCTCTTTCTTGCCCTTGATGAAGTAATCGATTTCGTGCTTCCGAACCAGCTGATCTGCAAGCGTAGTCGTTTCCGATTTCCCAAATCCGGCAAGAACAATATCTAGTGCTGTTTTCAGCTCCAAACACGAAGTTCCATTTTTCGAACCGATTGCCGCTAAGCCATGTCCCCATGATTACGCACACCTGGAGTTCCCTTTATCCACAGGAGGGTAGGCGACGACAGGAAGAACCGCCAATTCCTTTTTTCCTGGAGGCAGAGCCGTTTGATTGCCTCCTGTGATAAAAGTTGCCTCAATGAGCCTAGCCGCGGCTTCGTGAAAAGCAGCAGCGACCTATCAAGGTGGAGCAAGTTGAGGGCATCACGTGCGCCCCAGTCTCGACCGGTTACTTGGGGATTTTCCGAATGCGCAAGGCTTTCGGCGTAACTTCCAAATACTCGTCGTCGTTGATGAATTCCATGAATTCTTCGAGGGACATTTTCTTCGCTGGGGCGATGCGCAGGCCTTTGTCGGCTCCAGATGCGCGCATGTTGGTGAGCTTTTTGCCTCGGACGAGGTTGAGCTCCATGTCGTTGTCGCGGGCGCATTCTCCGACCACTTGGCCTTTGTAAATGTCCTCACCCGGATCGATGAAGAAGATGCCGCGGTCCTGCAGGCGGTCGATTTCGTAGGCACGAGCTTGGCCCGCCTCCATGGAAACCAGGGAACCGCTCGAACGCGTCGCCAGGTCGCCTGCATGGGGCTCGTAGGCTTCGAATCGGTGGGTCATCACCGCTTCGCCAGCCGTGGCCGTCAAGACTTGGTTCCGCAGCCCGATGAGCCCGCGGGAGGGGATGTGGAATTCCAAGTGCTGCAAGTCCCCCTTCGCTTCCATGACGCGGAGTTGGCCTTTGCGCATCATCACCAGTTCCGTGGCCTTGCCAGCCACGCCGGCGGGCACGTCAATCACCAATTGTTCCCATGGCTCGTGGAGCATGCCGTTGATTTCTTTGAGGAGCACGCGCGGCTTGCCGATTTGGAGTTCATACCCTTCCCGGCGCATGGTTTCAATCAGCACTGAAAGGTGCAAAATGCCCCGTCCGAAGACGTTCCATTTGTCTTCGCTGTCGGTCGCCTCCACGCGCAAGGCGAGGTTCTTTTGCAACTCCGCGTCCAAGCGCTCACGGATGTGCCGGCTCGTCAAAAACTCCCCATCCTTCCCCAAGAATGGCGACGTGTTGATGGTGAACAACAGCGACATCGTCGGCTCGTCCACCTCGATGCGCGTCAGCGGTTCCGGGTTTTCGAGGTCCGCCACCGTGTCCCCGATTTCGAACCCTTCCATGCCCGTGATGGCGCACAAATCGCCGCTCCGCACGTGTTCCACCTTCTCCTTGCCCAGTCCGCTGAACACGAACAGCTCCTTCGCCCGAACCTTTCGGTTTCCTTCCTTCGTGCACAGCGTGTAGTCCTTGTTCGCGTGCAAATCACCGCGGTACAAGCGACCGATGGCAATCCGACCCGTGTAGCGAGAATAGTCCAACGACGTGATCTGCAGCTGCGGCGTGCCCTCGACATAAGGCGTTTCGGGAACGTGCTCGATGATCGTGTCGAGCAAATACGTAATGTCGCTAGTCGGCGTGGTCCAATCCGGCCCCATCCAACCCATCTTCGCCGAACCATAAATCGTCGGGAAGTCGAGCTGGTCTTCGGAAGCGCCCAAATTGAACATCAAGTCGAACACTTGCTCCTGCACCACATCCGGCGTGCAGTTCTCCTTGTCCACTTTGTTCACGACGACGAGGGGCTTCAAGCCGAGCTCCAGGGCCTTGCCCAACACGAAGCGCGTTTGCGGCATCGCGCCCTCGAAGGCGTCGACCAGCAACAGCACCGCATCGGCCATCTTCAACACGCGCTCCACCTCGCCTCCGAAATCCGCGTGACCGGGGGTGTCGATGAGGTTGATTTTCGAGCCCTTCCAGTTCGCGGCCACGTTCTTCGCAAGGATGGTGATGCCCCGTTCGCGCTCGAGGTCGTTGTTGTCCAGGATGAGTTCCCCCGTGTCTTTGCGCGTGTCCACGGCTTCGCAGGCGTGGATGATTTTGTCCATCAAAGTGGTCTTGCCATGGTCGACGTGAGCGATGATGGCAACATTTCGGATTGCTGACATGAAAAAATTGGGGGTGAGGTGGGTTTCTAATGCTTTGTAGGCCAAATAATTAATCCCATTTTGGGACCGTTGGCCTGCGCAGATGTCTTTCGCGGCGCGAAGAACGTGAATGTTTCGTTGTGGATTGCAAGCCGGGATGTTGTATTTTTGCCATCCGTTCAGAACGATGACCGGAAGCCATCGCCCGGATGGCGGAATTGGTAGACGCGCACGACTCAAACTCGTGTTCCGCAAGGAGTGTGGGTTCGATTCCCACTCCGGGTACAGAGAGACCGCTGATTTCAGCGGTCTTTTTTTTGGCCTATGATTCGGGTCGATTCAAGATGACGAGCGCGCCGATGACGCCGGGAACCCAGCCGGCGAGCGTGAGGATGGCGACGATGACGATGGAGCCGCAGCCGCGATCCAGCACGGAAAGCGGTGGAAAGAGGATGGCAAGGAGGACGCGACCGATGGACATGATGGCAAGATAGCCCTTATTTTTGCCGCTCATGAAACACCTTCTCGCCACGTTGTTTTCGGTCCTTGCGGCCGCAGGTTTCGCTCAGTTGTCTGCTCCGCCGAGTCCGGCCGGAATGACGCATGACCGCGCCATTGGGACGTTTGTTCCTTGGGAGGGCGAGGGCCCAGGCCAAATCTGGGACTTCTCAACCCTCGTGCCGCAGCAGACCTTCCAACACGTCTTCACGGATGCAGCGTCCTCTTTTTACGCGAAGACCTATCCGGATGCGGAGTGGGCGCTTGATGAGGCGGGCACGCTGTTTTTCTACAGTTCAACGGACAGCATGACGTATTACGGCGGGGTGCAACAGGGGTTGGTCATCCAATACGATGATCCGCAAGCGGCCATCCCGTACCCGTTGAGCCTCGGGAACACCTGGTCGGACGCGTTTTCGGCGTCGTACGAGACGAACGGGATGCTGGTGACGCGCACGGGGACGACGGTGCTGGAGTGCTTGGGCGTGGGGTCGTTGGCCTTGCCCAACGGCCATCAATTCAGCGAGGCTTACCACGCGCACATCACGGAGACGATTCAGGATTCCACCGTGCTCGGCAACTACAACATGACCATGGAGGGCGATTATTTGTTCGTCCCCGAATGGCCCATTCAGGTGTATGGCGCGATCAGCATCACCGTGGAAGACGGCATCAGCGGGACACCTGTCCAAACCACGAACATCGCCAGCTGGCTCCACAACACCGTGGTCGGCGTCGATGAAGCGGAGGCACTGGACTTCGTTCTCGGCCCCAATCCGGTGCGGTCAGGTGAGCCGGTGACGGTGGTTTGGAGCTCGGCCGCCAAGGCGTTGACGGTGTTTTCCGTCGAAGGCGCGAAGGTCCTCGAAGTGCAGGCCGTTCCGGGTGTGGCGTACACGGTGCTGCCCACGGACGGCCTCGCCCCGGGAACTTACGTCATCGGCGCGCCGGGCGTGAAGCCGCAGCGCCTCGTCGTTCACTGATTCGGAAAGACTTCGATGGTCCGCTCCACGCGGATGAGGTCGGCCCACGTCCCTTCGTACCGCGTGCCGCGCACAATGTGGTTGTCCACCCAGTGGTAATTGCCACCCCGGGGTTTGCCCATCAAGAGCCCATGGTACACGAAGCCCCACTGGTTCAACCAGGCCTCCGTGACTTCGCGGTGCGCCTCGGTGCGCGAGGTGAAGAACGTGATGATGTGGCCTTCGGCGGCCCAACGGTTCAGGGTTTCCACCGCGCCTTCGTACGGCTCGACGGTCGCCATGCGCTCCGGTTCCTCGTTGGGCACGTCTTCGGTGACGGTCCCGTCGATGTCGATGAGGTAGTTCTTGACGCCTTCAGGCAGTTGCGGGCTGGCTGCACGCCCTTCCGCATCGCGGTGATCCTCCAGTTTCATGGGGTTGAGTTGAGAAATGGAACCCCGGGATCATTGCCCGCTTGGACGTAAAGGTCGGAAACGCACGGATGCGAATCAATACGCCCGCTCGCTCCGCCCTTCCATGTAGTACACGAACGCGCGGTTCACCACCTTGTGGCCGCCCGGCGTCGGGAAATTGCCTGAGAAATACCAGTCGCCCGTGTGGTTGGGGCAAGCTTTGTGCAAGTTTTCCAGCGGTTGGAAGATGATTTTCACCTCCGACTTCATGCCTTGCGGCGTGAGCAGTTCCGACACCTTGTCGCTGATTTCGTCCTCGGTGAACGGCGCGTAGATGGCTTGCACTTGGTTCGAGTTTTGCTCTTTCGGCAGCTCGATTTGGGCCTTGCAGCGCGCGTAAGTTTCGTCGAGGATGTGGTCCAAACCCCGTTCCCGGATGAGTGCCACCGCCGCTTGGAAGGCCACGAAATCGCCCAGCTTCGCCATGTCGATGCCGTAGCAGTCCGGGTAGCGGATCTGCGGGGCGCTCGACACCACGACGATGCGTCGGGGTTCGAGCCGGTCGAGGATGCGCAGGATGGACCGCTTCAACGTCGTGCCGCGCACGATGCTGTCGTCGATGACCACGAGGTTGTCCACGCCCGGGGTGACCGTGCCGTAGGTGATGTCGTAGACGTGGGCCACCAGGTCGTCGCGGCTTTTGTCTTCGGTGATGAAGGTGCGCAGCTTTGCGTCCTTGATGGCGATTTTCTCGATCCGCGGCCGTTCCGTCAGGATGGCGTGCACTTCGTCGGCGTCGGGGTTGCTCCCGAGGCCGAGGATGCGCGCGATTTTCGATTGGTTCAGGTAATCTTCGAGGCCCTTGATGAGCCCGTAAAAGCTGACTTCGGCGGTGTTCGGAATGAAGCTGGTCACCGTGTGGTCCAAATCGTGTTCCACCGCTTCCATCACCTTCGGCACGATCAACCGACCGAGTTCCTTCCGCTCCTCGTAAATGTCCCGGTCGTTGCCCCGGCTGAAGTAAATGCGCTCGAAGCTGCAGGCGGTGCGTGGGGCTTCAGGCCGAACCCGCTTGCAGGACGTTTCCCCATTGCGCTTGACGATCAGGGCGTGACCCGGTTCCAATTCGGTGACGGAGTCGGCGTCCACGTTGAACGCGGTTTGGATCACCGGCCGCTCACTCGCCACCACGACCACCTCGTCGTCTTCGTACCAAAACGCCGGTCGGATGCCATTCGGGTCGCGCATCACAAAGGCGTCCCCGTGGCCCACCATGCCGCACATCACGTAACCACCGTCAAGCGAACTCGCCGCCCGCCGCAACACGGTTTCCAGGTCAAGTTGCTCCCCGATGGCCTCGGAAATCGCCGGTTTTTCAAGCCCCTCCTCCTTGAAATGATCGTACAACCGCTGATTCTCCTCGTCGAGGAAGTGGCCGATGCGCTCGAGCACCGTCACGGTGTCGGCCATTTCTTTCGGGTGTTGGCCGAGCGCGACGAGCTTCGCGAACAGCTCATCGGTGTTCGTCATGTTGAAGTTGCCCGCGACCACCAGGTTTCGGGTGCGCCAGTTGTTTTGGCGCAGGAAGGGGTGGCAGTTTTCGACTTCGTTCTTTCCGAAGGTGCCGTAGCGCAAGTGGGCGAGGAAGACTTCACCGGTGAAGGCGAAGTCGCGTTGGAGGCGCTCAGCGTCCTGCAATTCTTCGCCGGTGAGTCCTTCGAATCGGCCCATGGCGCGGGCGAAAATGTCCTGGATGGGTCGGCTGTCTACGCTCCGCAGGCGGGAGATGTACCGGTGACCGGGATCGACGTCGAGCTTGATGTTCGCGAGGCCCGCTCCGTCTTGGCCGCGGTTGTGCTGCTTCTCCATCAGGAGGTACATCTTGTTGAGGCCGTAGAACGCGGTGCCGTACGTGTCGATGTAGTGCTGAAGCGGCTTTTTCAGGCGGAGCAGCGCGATGCCGCATTCGTGTTGGAGGAAATCGCTCATGGGGGGCTGAAGGAGGCGAATTAGTCAGGCCAAAGTTACACCGCCCCCGCCCCCGTCCGACCGATTTCCTTGGAGGCCTCCGGTGTGGATGACGAGGACCCGGCATCCGCGTCGCATGCCCGGGTGGCGCTCGGATTCGGTGCGCGCGAGTTCGGTTTTCAGGCGGGAAATGAGCTTCGCGGTGTAGACGCGGTCGAGCGGAATCTGGGTTTGGCCTTCCCACTCGGCCCAATCCGCGCGCACCCGCTCATCCAGCTTCCCAAACCCGCCCGCATGCGCATCCGTCCACCACGTGACCCCCTCAAGCATCTCCGCGGCCCACTCCGCATCGCCCACCGACCAATGCAGCAAGCGCTCCACCGCCGGCCGATGATCCACCCCCTTCAACGCGCTCACGGCCACCAAAGGCGCCGCCCCACCCGTTCGCAACGCCATGCCCCCCAACGTCGTCCCCGTCCCCGCCGCGACCACCACCGCATCCCACGCTTCGTCCGCCCGCAAAATGCCCTGGCAGCCCTGCAACCCCAACACGTTCGCCCCGCCCTCCGGCACCACCCACGGCCGCCCGAATCGATCGCGTAACCCCGCGAGGTACGCTTCCTCCCCCCGCTCCGCATACTCCGCCCGGCTCACCGGCACGAGCTCCATCCCCGCCTCCCGGCACTCCCGCATCGTCACCGTCTCCACCTCCCCCCCGCGCACGATGCCGACCGTCCTCACCCCCGCGGCCTCCCCCGCTCTCGCCGTCGCGTGCAAGTGATTCGACCACGGCCCCCCGAAGGTCAGCAGCGCCCGGGAAGGCAGCGCCAACGCCCGCTCCACGTTCAGCGCCAGCTTGAACCCCTTGTTTCCCCCCACCCGATCGAGCCGGCGGACCGTCACTTCAACGCCGGCATCCTCCGCCGGCCCCCACGTTGCGCGTTCGTCCAACATGGCGCAAAGGTCGCCCATGCGAATGAACCTTTTCCCTCTCCAGTCGGTTGGAATCGGGTAAATTTGCCGCCCATGTCCAAGGAATTGAAGCCCGAGGATTACTACACCACACCCGAAGGGTACATCGTCTTCACCGAGGCGTACCACCTCAAAAGGGGCTACTGCTGCCAAAGCGGTTGCAAGCACTGCCCCTACGGCTTCGACAAGCGGACTGGTAAATTCAGATCGAAATGAACGATTTCCAAGCCGAAATTCAAGCAGGCCTGAACGGTCCGCTTCCCGCTCCCCGCAAGCGCAACCCTGAACTCAGCCACGCCCCTGTTCGCAAGGACATCCTGACCCCGAAGGAGAAGGAGCTCGCGTTGCACAACGCCTTGCGTTACTTCCCGAAGGAGCACCACGCGGTGCTCGCGCCGGAGTTTGCCGATGAGTTGCGCCAGTACGGCCGCATCTACATGTACCGGTTCATGCCCACCGAGCCGATGCACGCCCGGCCCATTGAGGCGTATCCCGCGAAGACGCGCCAAGCGGCGGCCATCATGCTCATGATCCAGAACAATTTGGACCCGGCAGTCGCCCAGCACCCGGAGGAGCTCATCACCTACGGCGGCAACGGCGGCGTGTTCCAAAACTGGGCCCAATACCGCCTCACCATGCAGTACCTCAGCGAAATGACCGAGGAGCAAACGCTGGTCATGTACAGCGGCCATCCGATGGGGCTCTTCCCGTCGCACGCCGATGCGCCGCGCGTGGTGGTGACGAACGGCATGGTCATTCCGAATTACAGCAAACCGGACGATTGGGAGCGGATGAACGCCCTCGGTGTTTCGCAATACGGCCAAATGACCGCCGGCTCCTACATGTACATCGGCCCCCAGGGCATCGTGCACGGCACGACCATTACGGTCCTCAACGCCGTCCGCCTCACTGACAAGGACGGCACCGGCACGGCGGGCAAGCTCTTTGTGACCGCAGGGCTCGGCGGCATGAGCGGCGCCCAACCGAAGGCGGGCAACATCGCCGGCGTGGTCAGCGTCACCGCTGAAGTCAACCCGGCCGCCGCCTACAAGCGCCACGAACAAGGCTGGGTCGATCACGTCGTCACCGACGTCGCCGAACTTGTGGAGCGGGTTCGCGCTTCCGTTGCCGCCAAAGAAGTCGTTTCGTATGCGTACTTGGGCAACGTCGTGGAGGTTTGGGAAGCGTTCGATGAGGCGGACATCTTCGTGGATTTGGGCTCGGACCAAACCTCGCTCCACAACCCGTGGGCAGGCGGCTACTACCCCGCAGGCCTCTCCTTCGACGAAGCCAACGCGATGATGGCCGAAGACCCCGATCGCTTCCGCACAGAAGTTCAGTCTTCCTTGAAACGCCATGCGGATGCCGTCAATCGCCACACAGCAAAGGGCACGTACTTCTTCGACTACGGCAACGCATTCCTCCTCGAGGCGTCGCGCGCCGGTGCGGACATCATGGCCGACGATGGCGAGCTCTTCAAGTACCCGAGCTACGTTCAAGACATCATGGGGCCGATGTGCTTCGACTTCGGCTTTGGTCCGTTCCGTTGGGTGTGCGCCAGCGGCGATCCGTCGGATTTGGACACGACCGATGCCATAGCGTGCGAGGTGTTGGAAGCCATGAAGGCCGAGGCGCCGGCTGAAATCCGGCAGCAAATGGCCGACAACGTGACCTGGATCCAAGGCGCAAAGGCGAACCGCCTTGTGGTGGGCAGCCAAGCCCGCATCCTCTACGCGGACGCCGAAGGCCGCATGCGCATTGCGAAGGCGTTCAACGATGCCATTGCCGACGGCCGCTTAAAGGGTCCGGTGGTGTTGGGACGAGATCACCACGACGTCAGTGGAACCGACTCGCCTTACCGCGAAACATCGAACATCTATGACGGCTCTGCCTTCACCGCTGACATGGCGGTTCACAACTTCGTGGGCGACGGTTTCCGCGGTGCAACCTGGATCAGCCTGCACAACGGCGGCGGCGTGGGATGGGGTGAAGTGATGAACGGGGGCTTCGGAATGCTCATCGACGGTTCGTCCGACAGCGAGCGCAGGTTGACTTCCATGCTGCACTGGGACGTGAACAACGGCATTGCTCGCCGGAGCTGGGCCCGGAATGAGGGGGCAGAATGGGCGATTGCGCGTGCCATGGAGCGGGAGCCGCGGCTCAAAGTGACCGTGGCGCAACACGCCGCGGACGACGTGGTCAAGGGCGCATTGGGCTGATTCATTGGGTGGATTCGTGGATCCACTGTTCGAGCTGAAGCTCGTCCGGGACGTTCAGTTTTTTTCGAAGTCGCGTGCGCACATTGTAAACGTAGCTCACGGAAAGGTCGAGGACTTGGGCGATTTGCTTGGACGTTCGTCCGCTGGCAATGAGCTCGAGCACCTGGTCTTCGACCTTCGTCAGGGCGGCCTCGACCGGTTGGATGGTTCGGTAGGTTTCCTGGTGCTTCAGCCGCCAAAGCGCGTCCAGTTTGTGCAAGTTCTTCTTCATCGCCTCGGGCGCTGCGTCCCCGTCAATTTGGTCGATGAGTTCGGAAATGATGGGGTGTTCGGCGCGAGCATTGGTGGGTTTCGGACGGCGCAATCGGTTCGACCAACGGCCCGCAATGAATCCCATCAGGCCTAAGGCCACCAGGGCAGGCACTTGGGGGTTCAGGGGTTCGGATTGAATAGGGGGTTGAGGCACGGGCATTTGTGGTGGGATGGGCTGTTCTGCAGCCCACCGGATTGCCGCCCACAAGGACGGTTCGATGGGCTCCATCAGCGTGTCCCCATTGAGCAGCCTGCGTCCCGGTTGGAACATCCACTGCGCAACACCAGAAGTCAACGTGTCGCCCGCAAGCATGCCTTGCAACCGGGGGAACATCGAACAGTATTCGGCGTAGTTGTCGCTGGCGAGGAGGTATTTGGCCAACAAGCGGACGTAAATGAGCCGATTTCCCGCCGTGACTTCGCGGTGCTTCAAGGATTCGTACACCGCGGCAGCTTCGGTCATGTTGCCCATTAAGTGCTGGGCGTTCAGCAGGTTCATGTTCAAGTTGAAGGCCAAATTCTCAGGCAAATCTTCCTGCACGAGCGCCCGCTGAATGAACGGAAGCGCTCGTTCGCCGTTGAAATCATCAAGGTAGACCCCTGCGATGTTGTTGAGCAAATACGGTGAAGTCGTTGGCCGGGGATCCCAGCGCAGCGCGGCTTCGAGGTGCCACAAGACCGAGTCGCGCCGTTCCGTCATCTTGTCGTAGCATGCCGCCAAACTCGTATGGCACTCTTGGGTGAACAGCGAGTCGCTCGACAGTTTCCACGCCTTGTTGAAGTGGTGGGCGGCCTGGGTCCACGATTCCTCGAGGTATTCCATCACCGCATATTGATAATGGAACCGCGCGCTCTCGGTGGGACACCCTTCTGGAAGCGCAATTTGGGCCTTCCAATTCGGCGGGGTCGACTTGGGGTTCATGGACCACCCCCGAAGCAGGAGGTTCGAACCCAACAGCTGCGCGCTGCAATCGTTGATCCGAGCGCGCATGGAGTCTCCCGCAAGGAGGTGCGCATCGGCATCGGCCTGGGGATGAGCCCGGTGCCAAGCATGAACCACGGAGTCCGCCGCAACCCAAGCGTCCGCCCGCCCCGAATCGGGCAGAATCAAAACAAGCACCAATGCGGCCAGCAATCGCATGGTTCAAATGTCGCGGGAATTTCCGGTTGAGGGTGCGTTATTGCGGTGTTGTGGCGTGCTTTTCACGTATGTTATTTTCTGTGCATGTGACATGGGGATTCACTTCGTTGGGATGATTCCGGATGCATTGGATTGCAAACCCTTCGAAGAGAACCGGTTAGATTGACGGGTTTCACTGCACCGGGCGATGTGAAAAATGCAGCAACACGGAAACGATTTAACGGCTTTTTTGTTTCCTAAGGGTAAGCTCGGGCGTACTTTTGCCGCCGCAATGGAAAACCAACCTGCATCCACCGCACCGGACTCCCGGGAGCGCGAACTCCTCGTTGAGGTGTGCGCGGTGTTCATGCGCCTTGGAATCAAGGCGGTGAACATGGACGATGTGGCGCGGCATTTGGGCGTTTCGAAGAAGACGCTGTACAAGCACTTCAAGGACAAACGGGATTTGGTCATCCGCTCGCTGCACCTCCTCATCGAGGAAACCGATCAGAAAATGAGCAGCTTGCGCGACCATCCCGGCAACGCCATCGACGCGGAATTTGCGATGATGCGGTACGTCCGGAAAATGCTAGCAGCGCAGCACCCGAGCGTCATGTTCGACCTGCAGAAGTACTACGCCACCGCGTGGGCCGAAGTCACGCACCGCCGGGAACAGCTGATCTACAAGACGGCGCAACAAAACCTGGAGCGCGGTCAACGCGAAGGGGTGTACCGCTCGGACTTCGATTCCCGCATCGTCGCGCAGTTCATGGTCGCCATTGCCGACACCACGAAGAACGCTCAAACCCAAATGGAGCTGGGCAAGCCCATGAGCGAAATCTATTTCGAATCCTTTCAATACCACATCCGCGGCATCGCGAGTCCTCAAGGGTTGACGTACCTCGAGGAAAAGCTGGCTGCAGAATTCCCCCCTTCCGAATGAAGCATTTGATGACCGCGTTGATGCTGGCCGCTGGGCTGGCAGGAACGGCGCAAGAGGCCGTGAATTTGAGCTTGAAGGAGGCTCAGGAATTGGCGATGAAGAACGCATTTTCCATGCAGTATGCGTTGCTGGATCAGCAGGTGGCCGAGCGCGATGTGAAGGAATTGACGGCTACGGGGTTGCCGCAGCTGTCGTTGGAGGCGGATTACAGCAACTTCATCGACCTGCCGACGCAGGTGGTTCCGGCCGATGCGTTTGGGTTTCCGGATTACTTGACGGAATTCCTCGGCGGGGTTGCGGTGGCGACGGGGGTGCCATTGAACGCGCCGGCTCCGGATGGCGATGGGTTGAGCGAGCTGCAATTTGGCAACCAGCACACCGCGAACGTGGGGGTGCAGGCGTCGCAGCTGGTGTTCAGTGGGTCGTATTTCGTGGGGTTGCAGGCGGCGAGGCTGTACGCGGATTCGCGTTCGCAAGCGATCGAGCGGACGGCCGATGAGGTGCGGAAGGCGGTGGCCGATGCGTACGTCACGGTCTTGGGTGCTGAAGCGAATGTCGCGGTGTTGGAGGAGGCGCTGGAGGTGGTGCGGGAGTCGCGAACGGAGATGGAGGCGATGCTGGGGGCGGGATTTGTGGACGCCATGATGGTGGACCAAATCGCGTTGGCGGTCATGGATTTGGAGCAGGATTTGGCCTATGCCCAAACACAGGCCCAGCTCACCCGGTCGCTCCTCCGCTTTCAAATCGGACTGAACCCCGCCACACCCATCGTCCTCAAGGACGGCTTCGACGACCTCCTGGCAGCGGAAAGCGGCACCGACCTCCTCAGCCGCTCCTTCCAGCCGTCAGCGCTTCCCGGCCTGCAGGAACAACAAGCCTACGTCGGCCTCGCCGAACTGGACGTGAAGAACCAACGCGCCGCTGGGCTCCCCACCATCGCGGCTTTTTACACCTTCCAGAAAAACGCACAGCGCCCCGAATTCAACCTGTTTCAATCGGATCAAAGCTGGTACAACGTCCAGCTGGCCGGATTGAACTTCAGCATGCCCTTGTGGACGAGCCTCGGCGGTCAACAGCGGGTGGAGAAAGCGCGGCTCGAACTGGTGCGGGCGGAAACCGGCTACCGCCAAATGGAGGCCGCTGCCCAGCTCGAATTCGAGGCGGCGCGCGCCGAATTCGCCGACGCCAAATCCCGCGTCAACAACCGCACTCGGGCCGTGGAACTCGCCCAATCCATTTACAACCGCACCGAGCGCGGCGTGAACGCTGGAATGAATTCCAGCTTCGAACTCAACGACGCCCGAAGCAAGTTGTTGGAGGCACAAGGCGGCCTCATCGGCGCTCAAATGGCCCTGCTCAATGCCCAATCGCGCCTGCAATCGGCGCTCTCTGAATTCGAATAATCCCTGCAATCAACGAACATGAAACGATTTGTAATCCCTTTCTCGGTGGCGATCCTGGCGGTGGCCACGGGGTGTGGCGGTGAGGCCACGGTGGACGCGGAGTCGACTCCTGAGGCCCGCGATTTGCGTGCTTCCGTGACGGTGATGCCCGTGACGCCGAAGCCCTTTGTTCACCAGTTTGCGGTGCAGGGCAACGTGGAAACCGACCGCAATGCGACGGTCACGGCCGAGTTCTCGGGCTTGGTTGAAGAAATCTTGGTCCGCGAGGGCGACCGGGTGCGTGAGGGCCAGGCCCTGTTGCGGTTGAACACCGACCTGGTGGACCGGACGGAGCAAGAGCTGTTGACGCAGTTGGATTTGGCCACGAACCTGTTCGATCGCCAAACCGCGCTGTGGGAAGAAGGCATCGGCACCGAGGTGGATTATTTGCAACTGAAGGCCCAAAAGGAAGGCCTCGAAAAGTCGCTGGAAACCCTCGCTGAACAGCGCGACATGTCGGTCGTCCGGGCGCCCTTCTCGGGCATCCTTGATCGGGTCTTCGTGAAGCAGGGCGAACTCGCGGCGCCGGGCGTTCCCGTAGCGCGCATCGTGGACCTGTCGAACATGTACGTTCGGGCGATGGTGAGCGACCACTATGCGGGGCGCATTGGCGAAGGCCTGCCTGCCGAAGTGGTGGTCGCCGGGGTGGACACGGTGGCGACGCGCATCGGTCGCGTCGGGTCGTTCATCAACCCGGCGAATCGGACGATTGAAATCACGCTGCCGTTGCCGAGCGCAACGCGGTTCCTGCCGAACATGTTCGCCAACGTCTGGTTGCAAGACGTCGCTTTGGACAGCGCCATGGTCCTGCCCAATGCCTTGGTGCAGCAGGACGTGGAGGGGCGCGATTTTGTGTACGTTGTGGCCGAGGGGATGGCTACGAAGCGGGTGGTTGAACTCGGAATGGGGAGTGGCGATGAGGTGTTGGTGCAGTCGGGTTTGGCCTGGAACGACCAAGTGGTCGAAAAGGGCGCCAGCCGCATCGTCGATGGTGAACGCGTGCGAATCCTCGAACAGTAAGCCATGTCCGACACCCAGCAACCCTCCAAGCTCCGGGAGTTTGGTCTGACCACATGGAGCATCACGAACCGGACGACGGTGTTCGTGCTCATCGCCATCATCACGTTGAGCGGGATTTCCAGCTACTTGACGGTGCCAAAGGAGAGCTTCCCCGAGGTGATCATTCCCGAAGTGTACATCGGCACGCCCTACCCGGGAAACAGCCCGACCAACATCGAGAAGCTCATCACGCGCCCGCTCGAGAAGGAAATCAACACCATCACGGGCGTCGATGAAATCACCTCCACGTCCATCCAGGGCTACAGCGCCATTGACGTCAAATTCGACTTCGACGTGACGCCGGCCGAAGCCCTGCGCAAGGTGAAGGACGCTGTGGACAAGGCGAAGTCCGACCCGGAATTTCCGGACGATTTGCCTGCCGAACCCAATGTCTTCGAATTGAATTTCAGCGAGTTGTTGCCGGTGATGAACGTCAACCTCTCCGGCGACTACACCCTCGATGACCTCAAGCGTTACGGCGAGCGGCTGGAAGAAGCCATCGAGGAACTGCCGGAGATTTCCAAGGTGGACATCCGCGGGGTCATGGACAAGGAGGTGGAAATCGAGGTGGACTACTTGCGGGCGGAAGCCATGCAGGTGAGCTTCAACGACATCGCCGGGGCCATCGCCCAAGAGAACATCACCATTTCCGGAGGCGATTTGCTCGTCGACAACGCGCGCCGGACGGTGCAGGTCGTCGGGGACTTCCGGTCGATGGAGGAAATCGAGTCCGTCATCGTCAAAAGCGAACGCGATTCCCCAATTTTCTTGCGAGATGTGGCGGAGGTGCGGTTTGTCGAGCAGGAAAAGACGAGCTACGCCCGCGAATACGGGAACCCCGTGGTCACCCTCGACATCATCAAGCGCGCCGGCGAAAACCTCATCGCTGCTTCGGACGGCATCAACGCCATCATCGCCGAAGCGAAGGAGGACTACTTGCCGCGCAACCTCAACGTATCCATCACGAACGACCAGTCGGACCAAACCCGCACCCAGGTCGAAGAGCTCCAAAACTCCATCATTTTCGGGGTCTTGCTGGTCGTCGGGGTGTTGCTGTTCTTCCTCGGCTTGCGCAACGCGCTGTTCGTGGGGGTGGCCATTCCGCTGTCGATGTTCATGTCGTTCATGATCTTGACGGCCTTGGGCGTGACCTTCAACACGATGGTGCTGTTTTCGCTCGTCCTCGCCTTGGGGATGTTGGTGGACAACGGCATCGTGGTCGTGGAGAACGTGTACCGCTTAATGGATGAGGGGATGAGTCCGTTGGATGCGGCCAAATACGGGGTCGGCGAGGTCGCGTGGCCCATCATCGCCTCCACGGCGACGACGCTGGCGGCGTTCATGCCGCTTGCGATTTGGCCGGGCCTCATCGGCGAGTTCATGAAGTACTTGCCGATTACGCTCATCATTGTTTTGAGTTCGTCTTTGTTCGTGGCACTGGTCATCAACCCCGTGCTCACCGCCATCTTCATGAAGGTGGGCGAGGAGACGGTGAACCGCCGCCGCACGTGGATCGTGAGCGGGGTGTTGGTCGGAGTGGGGCTGCTGTTCCTCGCGTTGGAGGCGACCGGCTTCGGCAACATCCTCGTCGTCGCGGGGGTGCTGGGCATCGTGAACACGTACGTGTTGTACCCTGCGACGTTGCGCTTCCAGAACGGCTTCCTGCCGATGCTCGAGCGGGTGTACGAGCGGTTTTTGCGCTTTGCTTTGGCGGGCGTCCGCCCGTGGCTGTTCTTCTTCGGAACGGCGATGCTGTTTGTGGTGGCTGCCGTGTTGCTGGCCATGTTCCCGCCGAAGGTGGAGTTCTTCCCTTCGAACGAACCGCAGTTGCTCAACGTATTCATTTCCAAGCCCATCGGAACGGACATTGAGGAAACGAACCGCGTAGCCCGCGAAATCGAGGGCGTCGTCATGGACTTCGTGGAGGAAGAGCAGTGGAAGCGCCCTAATCCGGAGACCGGCGAACTCGAGTCGTACATGGTGAACTCCATCATCGGCCAAGTCGGAAACGGCACCAGCGACCCCAACGAAGGGCCTTCGCTGGGCAACACGCCGCACAAGGCAAGGATAGCCATCAACTTCGTCAAGTTCCAAGACCGCCGCGGGCAGTCGACGAGCGTCATGCTGTCGGCCTTGCGCGATCGGTTGGCCGCTTACCCCGATGCGGAAGTCATCGTGACGAAGAACTCGGACGGGCCGCCGCAAGGTCCGCCCATCAACATCGAAGTGCGCGGCGACGATTACGACGAGGTCCTCGCGGCCGCCAACGGTGTCCGCCAATTCTTGCGCCAGCGAGCGTTCGAAGGGGTGGAGGAGCTCAAGATGGACGTCGACAAGCAGAAGCCGGAATTGCCCATTGTCATCGATCGGCAGAAGGCACAGCGGTTTGGTTTGTCCACCCAAAACATCGGCTACACCCTCCGAACGGCCCTCTTCGGCCGCGAAGTCAGCACCTACAAGGACGGCGAGGACGACTACCCCATCAACGTGCGCTTCGCCGAAGACACGCGCAACAACGTGGATGCCCTCATGAACCAAAAGGTCATCTTCCGCAGCGCCTCCGACGGCCAAATCAAGGAAGTGCCCATCAGCGCCGTGGCCACCGCCGAGCGCAGCACGACCTTCAGCAGCGTGAAGCGGAAGGACCTCGATCGGGTCATCACCATCAGCTCGAACGTCCTCGAAGGCGCCAACGCGAACGCGATCGTGGCGGACATGAAAGCGGCCCTCGCGGACCACGAAATGCCCCGCGGCGTGGAATGGCGCTTCACGGGCCAGCAAGAAGAGCAGGCGGAGGAACTCGCGTTCCTGTCGAAGGCCCTGCTCATCGCGCTGTTCCTCATCATCCTCATCATCGTCGCCCAGTTCAATTCGATCACGACGCCGTTCATCATCGGCTTCAGCGTGTTCTTCTCGCTCATCGGGGTGTTGCTGGGCCTTGTGATTTTCCAAATGGATTTCGTCATCATCATGACGATGATCGGCATCATCTCCCTCGCGGGCGTCGTCGTGAACAACGCCATCGTGCTCGTCGATTACACGGACCTGCTGCGCGCGCGCAAACGGGAGGCATTGGGCGAGTCGGTTCGCCTGCCCTTCCGCGATGTGGTGGAATCGGTGGTCATGGGCGGCAAGACGCGTTTGCGCCCGGTGTTGTTGACGGCCATCACGACGGTGCTCGGTTTGCTGCCGCTCGCAGTCGGTTTGAACATCGACTTCGTTCGGCTCGTGACGGAATACGACCCGCACATTTACGTGGGCGGTGACAACAACGTGTTTTGGAAACCGATGAGCTGGGCCATCATTTACGGCCTCACGTTCGCGACGTTCTTGACGCTCGTCATCGTGCCCATCATGTATTGGTGGATCGAGCGGATGAAGTACCGCTACCTTTACAAGTCGGCCATCAAGTAAGGCCAAATCCAGCAGGCCTGCCCCTATCCGGGTGGGCCTGCTGCTTTATCCCCCGCGGTGAATCCGCGCTACGCGAGGCGGAATGCGGGCAATGAGCTCGTACGGAATGGTGCCCGCGGCTTCCGCGATGCCTTCCAAGGTGGGGTGTTGGCCAAACAACACCACATCGTCCCCCTCGCTCACCCCCCGCAGGCCGGTCACGTCCACCAAGGTCATGTCCATGCACACCCGGCCCACCACCGGTGCGAGCTGCCCTCCGATGGCCACGTGACCCACCCCGTTGCTGAGGTGCCGCGGGTAACCATCGGCATACCCCATCGGCAAGGTGGCAATGCGGCGCGGACGGTCGCTCACGTCCGTCGCCCCGTAGCCCACGCCCTCGCCCGCGGGAACGGTGCGGAGTTGGCTCACGGTGGTTTGGAACGAAAGGGCCGGTTGCAAGGTCAGTGGCGCGTGCCCGTTCACGCCGAACATCCCGATGCCGAGTCGAGCGAATTCAAGCGCCTGTTCGGGGAATCGCGCGATGCCCGCCGAGTTGCAGATGTGCCGCCCGAGGGGCTGGATGCTTCGGTCGGTGGCATGGCGCAGGGCGCTCGCGGCCCGGTGGAATCTCCGAAACTGCCGCAGCGTCAGGCCGTCTTGTTCGGGCTCATCGGCTGAGGCGAGGTGACTGAGCACGGTTTCTGCGCGCAACGGGCAAGAGGGGTCGGCGAGGAGCTGGGCCAACGGGAGTACTTCGGCTTCGGTGAACCCCAAGCGGTGCATGCCCGTGTCGATTTTAATGTGAACGGGCCAAGGACCTGCTCCTCCCACGGCAGCACAGAACGCCGCGCAGTGTTCTGGGCCGATGAGTTCCGGTTCCAAGCGATGAGCAAGCAAAGCATCGAAGGTCGATGGGTCGGGGTTCAGCACGACGATGGGCAGGGCGATGCCATGCCGCCGCAGTTCCACGCCTTCCTCGGTACAGGCCACGGCCAAGTGGCTCATTCCCAGTTGTTCCAAGGCACGGGCGAGCGCGGGCCCGTTCGTTCCGTAACCGGACGCCTTCACCACCGCGATGATCCGCGTGGGGTGGTCGATGGGAACCGCGGGCGGCGTGTTGCGGATGTGCTTTCGGAAGGCGTTCACGTTGGCGGTAACGGCATCGAGGTCCAGCACGAGCGAGGTGGCGTGTCCTTTGCGACAAAGCAAGGGCACGAAGGTTTCGAAGGCGTCGCTTCGGGGTCCTTTGACCAACACGTCGTGTCCGTGAAAGGGCGATTCTGAGCCCTTCCGGAATTCGGTCAAGGCTTCGTCCGGGCGTTCGAACACGCGCCAGGCGGTGGGGACGTTTCGGGCAGCGTGCCAACGCGAACCGATCAGCCAAACACGCGAGACCCCTGTGCCTTCCAGCAACTCAGCGAGCCGGTGGGGGTCGTGGTGTGCACCGGGCAAGTCGCCGAGGATCAAACCCCGTGGATGCGCCGTGGGCAGCCGGCCCAAGTCCCGGAGCGCAAACGCCAGCGCCCCCCAATCGTTGGCGTAAGCGTCCGAGATGATCCACGTACCGCTCGGCCCGCTCAGCCGCTGCATCCGCAAGTCGACTTCGGGCAAATGAGGCAAGGTCTCCGCGATTTCGTCCATGGGAACGCCCAGACACAGGGCGGTGAGGGCGGCTGTCATCGCGTTGCGGAAGGTCAGTTCGCCCGGTGCGGGCAGTTGCCATTTGGCCTGCTCCCCCGCGAAGGACACTTCCACCTCCTCCGCTTGCGACCACCTGCGCAACACGCGCAACTCCCCGTCTACCCCCCACGTGCGCACCCGCACCCCACGCGCCTTCAATCCGTCCAGCCCTTCCGCGCAATCCCCCGGCAACGCCACCCAATCGCACCCCTCAAACAACCGCAGCTTTTCCGCCACCAACGCCGCCCGCGAAGGAAAATTCGCCGCATGCGCCTCCCCCAAATGCGTCAACACCCCCCACCGCGGCTCCACGCACCCCGCCAACGCCGCCATCTCCCCCGGCTCGCTGATCCCCACCTCGATCACCCCCACCTCATGCTCCGGCGCCAGCCCCCAAACCGACAACGGCACCCCCACCTGGCTGTTGTACGACCGCGGACTCCGCCCCACCCGCATCCGACGAGCCAACAGGGCCGCCGCCCACTCCTTCACCACGGTCTTCCCATTGCTCCCCGTCACCGCCACCACCGTCACCCCGACCGCGCGCCGATGCGCAGCAGCCAAGCCCTGCAACGCCTCCACCACGTCCGCAACCACCACCACATCGCACCCGCTCAACCCCGGATCCTCCCGCACCACGAAGCGCCGCACGCCCCCCTCGAACGCATTCCGCAAAAAATCATGCCCATCGTACCAAACACCCCGCACCGCAAAAAACACCGCCTCCCCACCCGCCACTTCCCCCCGCTCCACGGCCCGCGAATCCAAGGTCAGTTCCAACACGTCCCCACCCGACGGCCCGTCCGCCCGCAACGTCCCCGCTGCCGCCGCCCACTGCCGCCATTCCCCAACCGTCACGGGCGCTCCTTTTGTAACGCCGCCTGCCTCCGCGCTTCCACAAACGCCGACCGCGTCAACGGGATGTACCGATCTTTCGCCCCCACTTCCACCGTCGCTTCCCCCCCCGCAATCCGATGCGAAAAGTGCGCTGACCGCCCCGTTTCCATGCAGATCGCATGCAATTTCGTCACCTCCTCCGCCCGAGCGAGGAGTTCCGGCATGCACCCGAAGGGCGTCCCGGTGAAGTCGAGGTCCAACCCGGCGGCGATGACCCGCATCCCCCGGTTCGCGAGTTCCGAACACAGCGCTGGCAGCGCGTCGTCGAAGAACTGCACTTCGTCAATGGCGACCACGGTGACCGGGCGCTCCAGGCCATCGATGTGCGCCTCCAACTCCTCGCTGCTCGCGACCGTCACGCTGTCCAACGCATTCGCGTCGTGCGAAGTCACCTTGCTGGCGTCCCAACGCGTATCCGTGGCGGGTTTGAAAATCAGCGTGGGCTGGCGGGCGATGCGCGCGCGCCGAATGCGCCGCAGCAGTTCTTCGGTTTTGCCGGAGAACATCGGGCCGCAAATCACTTCAACCCGGCCTTCGCCGAGGTCGGGATGGTGGTGGTGGGAAGTTTCGTGTGGAACCATGGTCGCAGAAACGAAATTACTTCAGTCCGTACATTCGCGGGGTTATGTTGAAAGATAGTTTTCACCAACTCCCGCTGCTTCTTGCCCTGGCAGCGTGCTCTCCCCAGGCGGGAGATGGGGGAGTGGCTTCCTTGACCGGTAAGGTGGAAGTGGAGCGGCGCGCTGTGATATCCAATCCGGCGGGGGCGGTGACGTACCCTGGAGCCGACGTGGACGTCTTAATAACGTACGGGGATCGCGTGGGTCCGGACGATAAGGTGACGACGAATTTCGATGGGGAGTTCGCGTTTTACGGCTTGATGCCGGGGACGTACACGGTCTACGTTTACAGCGAGGACACGTTGCCGCAGTTGCCGCAGGCTCCTGACGTGGCCATCGTTCAGGAGGTGGACATTGCGGGCCGTCGGGACGCGGTGGACGTGGGCACGATTCGGATTTTCAAGGAGCTGTAGGCGATGGTGCGCACAGGCCAAACCCTGGTCCTCCTCCTCTTCCCGTTCTTCCTTTCCGCCCAAATCCCGGGCGTGTGGACGAGCGCGGGCTTGAAGGCCACGTCCGGCGGCCCGTGGTCGTGGTCTGCTCAATTGGAGAGCCGGTGGGAGGGACCCCACGACACGGGCTTCCTCGACCTCGCCGTGTCCCGGGAATGGGGCCGCCACTTCGAGGCGAACTTCCAATGGCGAACCTCCATGAACCACGGCGACATTGGGTATTCCCCGGAATACCGCGCCGCGCTGCGCCTCATCGCCAAGGGCGACCTCGGGCGCGGCTCGTGGGACGCGCGCTTCATGGCCCAGGAAGCGCGTGCCTGGATCCTGGTTCCGGATTGGGCAGCGGCCCCCCTGGGCCGGTCCGCCCTCCGAGGCCGGGTCGGCTACACGTCCCCGTGGATGGGTCGCTGGCGCTGGGGCCTCAGCACGGAATCGATTTGGCGTGACCACACGTTCGACGCCCAACGCAACCGCCTCGACCTCGACCTCGACCTCAACTCCGCCGACCGCCTGACCCTCGGCTACCAGCTTGAACTCGGCCCCGCCGATCCCGATCACGTCCTCCGAATCGGCTGGACCCACGACCTGGGCACGTGGCAGCCCCTCCGCGACCGCCGCCGCGCGGCCGTCCCACCCGCTCGCTCGTTCGACGCCACCGGCAGCCCCGTCATCACCGAAGGACGATCCGCTGGCCTGCCTGTTTGTGCTGCGGACCAAATCTTCCTCTCCGAAGCCGGAACCGCCACAAAACCCGCCGACTTCATCGAACTGCACAACCCCACGGACCGCGATTGCCGCCTCACGGGTTGGCGCTTCGACGACGAGGAACAGCTCGAGGATTGGGTCGGAACCACGGAAGTGGTGCCCGCGCTTGGCTGTTGGGTGGCCTATTCCGACGGCCCCGGCGGATTCGATTCGGGATTGTCCGCGGAGGGCGAACGCATTTATTTGGCTGACCCCGAAGGAAATGTGCGCGTGTACACGCTGTCTGCCGGCACGAAGAAACTGGCGGAAACCTTTGATTTCAGTGGGGTTTCTCGTGCTGCTCCCCCGTCGCCTGGGCGGCATTTGCCCCTTGGTGAATGAAATCGTGAGTTTTTTGTCCACAGCCCCCCTTGGGTTGTAAACAATCGTTCGCTATCTTCGCACCCCCAATTTTGGGGAGATACACGCATTTGAAGTTATTGACCGTGGATACATTGAGCTACAAGACGCTCTCCGTGAACAAGGAGAATGCCGACAAGAAGTGGTTGCTCGTCGATGCTGAAGGCCAAACCTTGGGCCGGCTCGCATCCGAAGTTGCCAAGCGCTTGCGCGGAAAGCACAAGACGAACTTCACTCCTCACGCAGACTGCGGTGATTACGTGATTGTCGTCAACGCCGAGAAGGTTGTGATGACCGGCACCAAAATGCAAACCAAGGAGTACCAGTGGTTCACGGGTTACCCAGGCGGCCAGCGCACGCGCTCCGCTCAGGAGATGCTCAACCGCAAGCCCCACGCGCTCGTGGAAGAGGCGGTTCGCGGAATGCTCCCGAAGAACCGGTTGGGCCGTGAAATGTTCCGCAACCTCCACGTTTTCGTGGGTCCGGATCACAAGCACGAGGCGCAACAGCCTGAGACCCTGACCTTCTAATTGACCGATACAGCCTAATCAATGGACGTAATCAACACTTCGGGCCGCCGCAAGACGGCAGTTGCCCGCCTCTACATGAAGCCCGGAACGGGTAAAGTGACGGTCAACAAGACCGAAGCAGCTCAGTACTTCCCGACCGCCGTGTTGCAGTACAAGCTGAACCAGCCCTTCTCCATCACCGAAACCGAAGGCCAATACGACGTGAACGTGAACGTTTACGGCGGTGGCATCAACGGTCAGGCGGATGCCGTTCGTTTGGCGATGTCGAAAGCCCTCGTGGAAATCAATCCCGAGTGGAAGTCTTCGTTGAAGGAAGTCGGTTTGATGACGCGTGACCCCCGGATGGTCGAGCGGAAGAAGCCGGGTTTGAAGAAGGCTCGGAAGCGCGAGCAGTTCTCCAAGCGTTAATCCGCATCAGAAAGCATTCCCAGTGGCGGCATCGCAAGGTGCCGCTCACTTTTTTATCAATCGTTTAGTATCCAAACGCGTCGGATTCTCAAGGTGGGACTACCGCCGCGTTGCATCAATCCAGGAAAGTAAACATGGCACGAACGAACTTCGAGCAATTGTTGCAAGCCGGTGCCCATTTCGGTCACCTCAAGCGCAAGTGGAACCCCCACATGGCCCCGTACATCTTCACGGAGACCAAAGGCATCCACATCATCGACCTCCACAAGACGGTGGTCAAGTTGGACGAGGCCTCTGCCGCGATGAAGCAAATCGCGAAGAGCGGAAAGAAAATCCTCTTCGTCGCAACGAAAAAACAGGCGAAAGAAATCATCGCTCAACGAGCTGCTGCCATCGGCATGCCCTACGTAACGGAGCGTTGGTCAGGCGGCATGTTGACGAACTTCGCGACCATCCGGAAGGCGGTCAAGAAGATGTCACAAATCGACAAGATGGAGCAAGACGGAACGCTCAACACGCTTTCGAAGCGTGAGCGCCTCCAGGTCTCTCGTCAGCGCGCCAAGCTCGAGAAGAACTTGGGTTCGATTTCCGACTTGACCCGCATCCCAGCGGCCATCTTCATTGTTGACGTGAAGAAGGAGCACATTGCCTTGGCTGAAGCCAAGAAGTTGGGCATCCCCGTCTTCGCAATGGTGGACACGAATTCGGATCCCCGTCCGGTCGACTTCCCCATTCCGGCAAACGACGATGCGAGCAGCTCAGTGGAAGTGGTGATGGACACGGTGGCCGCAGCAGTGGCTGAAGGGCTGCAAGAGCGCAAGTCAGACAAGGACAGCGCAGACGCTGCAGCAGCAAAAGCGAAGGAGGCTGCGGAGAAGGAAGAGGCCGCTCAAGCCGAAGCAACTCCTGAGGCACCAGCCGCGGAAGAAGCACCCGCTGAGGAGGAAGGTTCTTCAGAGGACTGATTCAAGCACCACACGTTACCAGACCATTAACGCTGAAAAATTTGACCCCATGAACATCACAGCAGCAGATGTGAACAAGCTCCGCAAGCAAACGGGAGCGGGCATGATGGATTGCAAGAAGGCCCTGCAAGAAGCAGAGGGTGACTTCGAAAAGGCCGTTGAGGTTCTGCGCTTGAAAGGCCAAAAGGTGGCCGCGAAGCGCAGCGATCGCGAAGCGGGCGAAGGCGCGATCCTGTCAGGAGTGAACGCAGCGGGCGACTTCGGTGTCCTCCTCGCGTTGAATTGCGAAACGGACTTCGTGGCGAAAAACGAAGGTTTTGTTGCAACGGCTCAGACGTTGTTGGATTTGGCCATCAACGAAGGCATCACCTCGAAGGAGGATTTGTTGGAGAAGACCTACCCCGGCGCGTCCATCACGGTCGCGGATAAAATCATCGAGGAGACCGGCAAGATCGGTGAGCGCCTCGACATCGGTACGTTCGAAACCGTCAGCGCAGCGTGTGTGGTGTCCTACATCCACCCCGGCAACCGCCTGGCGACGTTGGTCGGATTCTCGGGCGTCATGCCAGAGGCCGCTGGCCGCGACGTAGCGATGCAAGCCGCTGCCATGGCTCCGGTTGCATTGGATGAGTCAACGATTCCCCAGGATTTGATCGAGAAGGAACTCCAAATCGGCAAGGACCTCGCCATCCAAGAGGGCAAGCCCGCCGAAATGGCTGACAAGATTGCCCAAGGCCGCTTGAAGAAGTGGTTCAAGGAAGCAACGCTCGTGAACCAGGATTACATCAAAGACAACAAGCAATCGGTTGCGGCGTTCATCAACGCTTCCGCAGCGGGTGTCACGGCTACGGCGTTCAGCCGCGCAGCCCTCGACTAATCAGCGATTGCACGAATATTGAACAAAGGCACTCTTCGGGGTGCCTTTGTTGTTTTTAGGCGGGTGAAGATGGCGGGATTATTCGGATATTCGCGACCGATGAGGTACGAACGCATACTCCTTAAGCTGAGCGGCGAAGCCCTGATGGGCGCCAAGCAGTTTGGCATAGACAACGACCGGTTGAAGCAATATGCGGTCCAGATCAAATCCGTTGTGGATCGCGGCGTGCAGGTGGCCATTGTCATCGGAGGCGGCAACATCTTCCGGGGCGTTCAAGCGGCTGAGGGCGGCATGGAGCGGACACAGGGCGATTACATGGGCATGCTGGCAACCGTCATCAACTCGATGGCCCTGCAGAGCGCATTGGAGGCGGAGGGCATTGACACGCGCTTGCAGAGCGCCATTGAATTGAAACAAATCGCGGAGCCGTTCATCCGCCGCCGCGCCATTCGCCACTTGGAAAAGGGTCGGGTGGTGATTTTCGGTGGCGGCACGGGCAACCCGTTTTTCACGACCGATTCGGCGGCCTCGCTCCGTGCCATTGAAATCGATGCGGACGTCATCCTCAAGGGCACGCGGGTTGACGGCATTTACGACGCCGACCCGGAAAAGCACCCCGACGCGAAGCGCTTCGAGACCATTTCGTTCGATGAGGTCTTCAGCAGGGGCCTGCAGGTCATGGACATGACGGCATTCACGCTTTGCAACGAAAACAACCTCCCCATCGTTGTGTTTGACATGAACCGATCGGGCAATCTGCTGCGATTGGTTGAAGGAGAAGACGTGGGAACGTTGGTTACTTTTGAATCCACAACATCATGACGGAAGAAATCACAATGGCCTTGGATACGGCGAAGGAAGCCATGGACAAGGCGATCGCTCACCTCGAGCACGAATTGACGAAAATCCGAGCGGGCAAGGCACACCCGAGCATGTTGGGCGGCGTCAAGGTGGACTACTACGGTGCACCCACGCCGTTGTCCCAAGTCGCCAACGTGAACTCCACAGACGCCCGCACGCTCACCATTCAGGCGTGGGAGAAGTCGATGTTGGACCCCATTGCGACGGCTGTCATCAATGCGAATTTGGGCCTCAACCCCATGAACAACGGCGAGGTGATCCTCATCAACGTCCCGCCGTTGACGGAAGAGCGCCGGAAGGAGCTCGTGAAGCGCGCTCGGTCGGAAGGGGAGCACGCGCGCGTCGGCATCCGCAACGGTCGGAAGGACGCCATGGATTTTTTGAAGGCGGCCAAGGCGGATGGGCTGAGCGAGGATTTGGCCAAAGGCGGAGAAGCCAAGGTCCAGGAACTCACCGATGCCTACAACAAGCGGGTCGATGAAGTGCTTGATGCGAAGGAGGCGGACATCATGACGGTCTGATTTCAGCAGCTCGTTCCGTAATCCACAAAGAACTTCAGGAGTTCCACCGTGTAGACGGTGTCACAAGTCTGGGGGACAGGTCGATGCACCAGGAAAATCAGTGCATGATCCGTGGTCCGCGATTGATGCGGGGTTGAAGTTGATAGCGATCAGTTTCGCCATTCAGCGGCCACGCGTCGCGCGGCTTCATCCGAGGCAATGAGCCCTTCCAAGTCCGGGTTTGCTTCGAAATCCACCCGACCCAACGCGTGCTCCACCACATCCGTCAGTTGCAGGAATTCAATGTCGTCCTCAAGGAACCGAGCCACCGCAACCTCGTTCGCAGCATTCAACACGGCGGGGGCATTGCCCCCTCTCCGCACGGAATCGAAGGCCAACGCGAGGTTCCGAAACGCCTCCATGTCCGGCCGCTCAAACGTCAATTCGGGGTAGTCAAAAAACGAGAACCGCTCGAACGTGTTCGGCAAGCGGCGAGGATACCCCAACGCGTAGGCAATGGGCAACTTCATGTCCGGCAAGCCCAGTTGGGCTTTGATGGATCCGTCCTCAAATTGCACGCACGAGTGGATGATGGATTGCGGATGCACCACCACGTCGATGGCGTCCACGTCCAAATCGAACAACCACTTCGCCTCGATCACCTCCAGCCCCTTGTTCATGAGGGACGCGGAATCGATGGTGATTTTTGCTCCCATCGTCCAGTTCGGGTGCTTCAACGCCTGAGCTTTTGTGACCCCTGCCAGTTCCGCGCGGGAACGTCCTCGGAAGGGTCCGCCCGAGGCGGTCAGGATGATTTTTTCGATGGGGTTGAGGACTTCCCCTGCCAAGCATTGGTAGATCGCGCTGTGTTCGCTGTCCACGGGGTGGACATCGACCTTGTGCTTGCGGGCTTCCGCCATCACGATGCTGCCGGCGACCACGAGGGTTTCCTTGTTGGCGAGGGCGATGTGTTTGCCCGCGCGGATGGCTCGCAACGTGGGCCGCAGACCCGCCGCTCCCACCAGCGCCGTGAGGACCATGTGGATGCCGTCCATTTCCACGACTTGCTCGAGGGCTTCCGGGCCAGCGTAGACCTTGATGCCCTCATCGAACAGGGCGTCGCGGACGGTTTCGAACTTCTCCTGCCGGCCGATGACCACGGCGTTGGGCTTGAATTCCAGCGCTTGGGCAATGAGGAGGTCGCAGTTGCCGTGGGCAGAGAGGACCTCCACGTGGAGGTGGTCGCGTTGCTCGCGAATGACTTCCAGGGCTTGGGTGCCGATGGAGCCGGTGGAGCCGAGGATGGCGATGCCGCGGGTGCTCATAGGAAACCGAGTTCGAGTTTGGCCTCCTCGCTCATCATGTCCTGCGACCAAGGCGGATCGAACACGATGTTCACTTTCGCGCCAGTTGCGCCGTTGATGCCGCCCACTTTTTGCTCGACTTCCGCGGGCATGGATTCGGCAACCGGGCAGTTGGGCGAAGTCAGCGTCATGTCCAAGTGCACGAAGCCCTCCTCGCTGATTTTCACCTCGTAGATGAGCCCCAGTTCGTAGATGTCAACCGGAATTTCCGGGTCGTAAATGGTCTTCAACACGGCAATGACCGTGGCTTCATCGAATGGTTTGCTCATGCGTTCGTCATCCAAGATTCAACGTCTTCCAATGAAAGCGCTGGCAGGTCCAATTTGTTCTTCTTCCGGAAACCATTCAGTTTCTCGCGCAGGCCCGCGGGTTTGACCGATGCCAAATCCTCGACCGTCTCAAACCCCGCCGCGGCCACATGCGGCGCCCATTCCGCCGGCACCCCTGCAGCCTCCAACGCGCCCAAGTCGGGCCCGGTCGCAAACACTTCCGGCCGCATTTGGGGGAAGAGCAGCACCTCCTGAATGGAGGTTTGGTTCGTCAACATCATGACCAACCGGTCGATGCCGATGCCCACGCCACTCGTAGGGGGCATGCCGTACTCCAGCGCGCGCAGGAAGTCCTGGTCGATGAACATGGCCTCATCGTCTCCCCGTTCGGCCAACTTCAGCTGCGACTCAAACCGTTCGCGTTGATCGATGGGATCGTTCAGTTCGCTGTAGGCGTTTGCGACTTCCGTTCCGTTGATCATCAGCTCAAAGCGCTCGGTGTAGCCGGGCTTCGAGCGGTGCGCCTTCGTCAGCGGCGACATCTCCACCGGGTAGTCGGTGATGAAGGTGGGCTGGATGTAATGGTGCTCGCACTTTTCGCCAAACAACTCATCGACGAGTTTGCCCTTGCCCATGCTCGCATCCGTTTCGATGCCCAACTCCTCGCAGGCCGCGCGCAAGCCCGCCTCGTCCAAGCCATCGATGTCCACGCCCGTGTGCTCGAGGATGGCATCCCGCATGGTCACCCGGCGGAACGGCGGCGTGAAGTCGATTTCATTGCCGGCGAGCGTCACCTTGTGCGTGCCGTGCAAGCGATGCGCCACCTTCGCAAGCAGTTGCTCCATTTCCTCCATCATCCACAGGTAGTCCTTGTACGCCACGTACAATTCCATCACCGTGAACTCCGGATTGTGCGTCCGGTCCATCCCTTCGTTGCGGAAGTTCCGCGAAAACTCGTAGACGCCCTCGAAGCCGCCCACAATGAGCCGCTTCAAATACAATTCGTTCGCGATGCGCAGGTAGAGCGGAATGTCGAGCGCGTTGTGGTGCGTGATGAACGGCCGGGCCGCTGCACCCCCGGGAATGGCTTGCAACACCGGCGTGTCCACTTCGAGCCACCCTTTTGCGTCGAACGTTTCGCGGATGGTGCGGATGACCGTGCTCCGCGCTTCGAACGTGGCGCGTACCTGCGGGTTCACCACGAGGTCCACGTACCGCATGCGGTAGCGCAGTTCCGGATCAGTGAATGCGTCGTGCACCTTGCCGTCTTCGTCGACCTTCACGGCCGGAAGGGGCTTGAGGGACTTCGCGAGCACCGTCAGCTCGCGCACCTCGATGCTCTGTTCTCCGGTTTGGGTCAAAAACGTCACCCCCTTCACGCCCACGAAGTCCCCCCGATCGAGGAGCTTCTTGAACACGTCGTTGTACAGGCTTTTGTCCTCATCCGGGCACAACACGTCCCGATTCAAATACAATTGAAACGTTCCTTCGCCGTCCTGCAGCTCAGCAAACGAGGCCTTTCCCATGATGCGTCGGCTCATGATGCGGCCCGCGAGGCTCACTTCGACGCCCTCTTCAAAGGCGTCCGCAAGCGACTTTGACCGGTGGGTCACCGGGTAGGCGGCTGCGGGATACGGCTCGATGCCACGTCGCTTCAATTCCTGAAGGGACGACCGGCGGATGCGTTCTTGCTCAGTCAGGTGCATGGTGCAAAGTTACTCCGTTCATGCAGTCAGCCGTGACGCTTTTCCGACAGGTTCCTGCGGCCGCTTTCGGTAGATTTGCCGAAAATTTGCTCGTGATGCGCTCATTGCTCTTTGTGGTCGGTTTGTGGGTTTGGACGGGGATTTCAGGTCAAACCATCACCCTGGATACCCTCCCGACTGGCTTCATTCCCCCCCCCGTCTCGCCCATTCACTACTTGCCTGAGGCCGCGGTTGTGGGCGCGGCGCCTAACGAATCCATGCAAGCTGCGGACGCCGCCCATGCGGTGACGAGCCTGCTTCCCCGCGAAATCCAGCACGTCGGCACCCCCGCTCTCGCGCCCGCCCTCGAAGCAGTGACCGGCCTCGACATCCGAACCCGTGGCCCACTTGGCGTGCAAAGCGACGTGTCCATCCGCGGCGGCACGTTCGAGCAGGCCGCCCTCTTCGTCGACGGCATCCGCTGGTCCGCTCCCCAAACCGCCCACCACCTCCTGAACCTGCCCATTGAGCCCTCCCTGCTCAGCGGCCTTGAGGTCGTGCGCGGGGGCACCGGCGCGTTCGCGGGCGTGGGTGCCTTCGCCGGCTCGCTCCACCTAAGCCTGGCCCCCGATCCGCTGAATCCGTTCACCCAAATCGACCTCGAAGGGGGCAGCTACGGGTGGCGTCGCGCGGCGATGTCGGCTTCGTTGAACGCGCCCGGCTTAATCCAGCGCGTCGCGGTGTCGCACAGCACCACGGACGGCTACCAAGAAAACACCGACGCGATGATCACGCGGGCGATGTGGATCGGGGACTGGACCGGCAAGCACCAAGGTCGGTGGCGCGCGCTCTTGGGCTTCGAGGAGAAGGCGTTTGGCGCGCAGTCCTTCTATACCGCGGCGTACCCGCATCAGTTCGAAGCGACGGGTTCGGCCATGGCGCAGTTGACGTGGCGGCGGTTTGCGCGTTGGCAGTCCTTTGCGGGAGTCCATGCGCGGTACCACAGGGACCGGTTTGAACTGTATCGGGAAGGACCGGATTGGTACGAGGAAACCGCCGATGGCTTTTTCGTTCGGGATGGGGTCGGGACTTCGCCCGCGGATACGGCTGCGTTTTGGTACGGCGGCCCCAACCAACACCGCTCATTTACCTCGGGCTTGACCGTCCGAACCACCCACCTCCACGGCCGAGGAGGCCTCACCTTGGGCGCGGACACCCGCCTGGAAGCCGTCCGCAGCAACGTGCTCGGCTCGGTGCGTGACACCGATTCGGATTTCCCCCTCGGTGCTCAACGGGTCAACACCGACCTCTTCGCTTCTGAGCGCTGGACGTCCGGTGACGGCCAACTCCGCGTTTCGGCCACCCTCGGTGCGAACCTGAACACCCAGTTCGGCGTCCGAGCCTTGCCCGCCCTCGACGCCGTCTACCGCTTCGGCCACAGCCGCGGTGAAGTCATGCACCCGTGGGCCGCCTTCGCTTCCATCGGCCGGTCCGTCCGTCACCCGTCGTACACGGACCTGTACTACCAAGGTGGCGCCTCCGGCCGAGCGGACCTCCAGCCCGAAGTCGCCGACCAAATCGAACTCGGCCTCCGTTGGCGACAGTACCGCGTCCTCCACACCCAACTCGGCGCCCCCCGCCCCCTTAGCGGAATGGGCGTGGAATTCGCGGGTTGGCTGCGCCACGGCTCCGACCTCATTGATTGGGTCCTCCTCCCCGGCAGCGACGAGTTTCAAGCGGCGAACCTCACTTCGACCATCCACCGCGGCATCGAGCTGGCCGCTGATTACCGGGCCGAACCCAGCCGTCCGCTGTTCTTCCAGTCCGTTCGCGCCTCCTTCGCTGCCACCGATGCCGCCGTGGAACAGGGCAACTACGAGAGCAGCTACGCCCTCGACATCGTCCGCAGCAAGGCCGACCTCCTCGCGACGTTCCTGTTTCCCGGTCGCCTGGTGCTCGAAGTGCGCGCCACCCGCCAAGCCCGAAGCGGCCAGTACCGCACCATCGAAGGCGAAGTCACAGCCTACAAGCCGTTCACGGCCGCAGGGCTCGGCTTGTCCCGCTCCTTCCTTCAAGGCCAAATCCGCGGTTTCGTCCGAGCCGACAACGCATTCAATGCCGAGTACGTCGACTTCGGCAACGTCCTCCAACCGGGCCGGTGGTGGCGCGCCGGAATCACCTGGCGGCCGAAGCGCCAAACCGAAGACGCGCCGTAACTTTGGGTTAAACCCCTGCCCCCATGGAACGCATGCGCCGCCTCATCACCGAATTCCCGCAACAGCTCGAAGACGCGTGGAACATCGCCTCGAAAACCCCCATTGATTTTCAAGGCTTTCAACCGAGCCACGTGGTGGTGCTGGGCATGGGAGGAAGCGGCATCAGCGGGGCGATTGCGTCGCGGATGTTGGCCCGCACCGCCGGCATGCCCATTGCTGCGAACAGCGATTACGTGATCCCGGCGTACGTCGGTCCGCAGACGCTGGTCGTTGCGTGCAGTTATTCCGGCGCCACGGAGGAAACGCTGGCGGCCTTGGACCAAGCCGTGGAGCGAGGTGCCCGCATCGCGGCCATCACCTCCGGCGGCGAACTGGGCGCAAAGGCCGCTGAAGCGGGCTGGCCGGTCGTTGAGATTCCGGGCGGGCAGCCGCCGCGTTCGCAGTTCGGGTATGCGTTCACGGGTGTGATGCACGTGCTGCATGCGGCGGGTGCCGTAACTCAGGAATTGTACGCGGATTTTGCCCAGGCGGGGCCGACGCTCGCAGCCGCTCAGGATGACGTCATCGATCGGGCCATGCAGGTGGCGGATGTGGTGGAAGGACGTCGGATTTGGCTTTATTCCGATGCCGCCCAAGAAGGCCTCATCACGCGGTGGCGCCAGCAACTCAACGAGAACAGCAAGCTGCTCGTCACGCACCACGTGTTCCCAGAAATGAACCACAACGAGCTCGTCGGCTGGGAAAGCGGTGGCGAGGACGATGTGGCGGTCATCGTGCAGTGCCCGGAGGACCATCCGCGGACGCGCGTGCGCATGGACGTGTGCGCGGGCGTTTTCCAAGACCAAGGCGCGGACGTGGTGGTGATCGAACCTTCAGGTGAAACTGAATTGTTGCGGTTCTTTGATTTGGTGCACCTCGGGGACTGGTTGAGCTTGATCCTTGCGGAGCGGGCGGGGGTGGATCCGGTCGACATCCGGTACATCGAGTTGTTGAAGGGGGAGCTCGCGAAGGTCCCGCGATGAAGCACCGCGTGCACGTTCGGGATTTGGGGGCGATGCGTTACGCGGAGGCGTGGGCGTTGCAGGAGGAGCTGTTCGGGGCGATGGTGCAGCGGAAGATTGCGCGGCGGCGAGCGGGGTTGGAGGAGCAGGAGCCGAGTGCGGATCCGGATTTGGCCTTGCCCGAGGGCCACATGCTGTACGTGGAGCACCCGCACGTGGTGACGTTGGGCAAGAGCGGGGAGGAGGCGCATTTGGTCGCGTCGAAGGAGCAGCTGGAGCGGCTGGGCGTGGATTATCACCCGATCAATCGGGGTGGGGACATCACCTACCATGGGCCGGGGCAGTTGGTGGGGTATCCGTTGTTGGATTTGGACCAAATCTTCACCGACATCGGGCGGTACATGCGCACCTTGGAGGAGGCAATCATCCGAACGTGCAGCGATTACGGGCTGCATACGGAGCGCATTGATGGGTTGACGGGCGTCTGGCTGGACGCGGACAAAGGAATGGGTGCGCGCAAGATTGCGGCGTTGGGCGTGAAGAGTTCGCGGTGGGTGACGATGCACGGGTTCGCCTTCAACGTGACGACCGACTTGAACTTTTTCGACCTCATCGTGCCGTGCGGCATCCAAGGCCGCGGGGTGACTTCGCTCGAACGGGAGCTGGGGCGGAAGGTGCCGATGGGTGAGGTGCGCGAGCGGGTGCATGGGCACTTGCGGGCGCTCTTTGGTTGGGAGGAGGTGTAGGATTTGGAAAGAGCGGGGGTTTGGGCCAAATTGCTGCCATGAAAATCCGCCCTTTCGCCCTGTTGCTCGCGGCCCTGCCGGCCAGCCTGCTCGCCCAAAATCTGGACTACTGCCTGACCGTTGAAGCCCACGCCATTGACGGCATTGAAGGCATGACGACCTACCGGTTTTACGTCGACGCGGTGAACCCAACGGATTTCGTCGGCGCCGTCTATGGAGATGCTACGTCACCGCTCGCCATTCGGACGAGCAACGGGTTCTACAACGACGAATTCGGCGGCAGCAGCACCTCCGAGATCAACCCGGCCATTTTCTCGGCGATGCCGAGTGCGGAATTCGACTCGTGGTTCACCATCGGCTCGGAATCCATCCCCGTGCCTCCCGCGATGGCGGTCACCGCGATTGAGTCGCCTGGACAGTCGTGGGTCAGTCACTTCGCTGCAGGTGCGGCGGAGAGCGGCGCGGACGTCATCATGGACGATGCCATTGGCGGCATTTGGTTCTTGATGAACGGTGCCGTGAATGGCTTGCCCGACGCGACGAACCTTCGCGTTTTGGTGATGCAAGTGACTGCGCCGACCGCCGATGACCTGTGGGGCACACTGAATTTTCAGGTCTTCGTTGAAGGCGATCCGTTGGCCATGGAGACGCGGACGTGCAGTTTCAATGGGGCGGGCACGTTCTGCCCCGGCGAGCAGGTTTCGGTGGCGGAGGCGGCAGATGCGCCGTGGAACGTGTTCCCGACGGCCACTTCGGGCGCGGTGACCTTGACGGGTTGGGCGGCGTCGGCTGAGCTCGTCGTCGTGAACTCCTCGGGCCAAATCGTGCGCACCGTGCCCGCCGCGGTCCGCAACACCCTCGACCTCTCCGGCTTGCCCACCGGATGGTACAGCCTCGTGGCCTCGGACGGCGCCCGCCGCAGCACGCGCCGTTTGTTCATTACAGAGTGAATTGAAAGACCATGAAGCGTTTCATCAAGGGGTTTTTGGCCTTCGTGGGAGCTTTGGTGCTCCTGAGCTGGGTCACCGGTTACGGGTACATTTGGGGCGGAATGCGGGAGACGTACTTCCGCGGATGGAAGAATTCGAACATCGACGACTTGGAGTTTCGGGATGTGGTGACGCTCCCCGCGGTGAATCCGCAGCCGTGGCCGGAGGCGCTGCTCCCTGAATCGGCGCTGAGCGAGGCTTCGGCCGCAGCGATGGACGCTTCATTGGCTGCGAGTTTCTTGGTCATCTTCCGAGACACCATCCGGTACGAGCGCTATTGGCGGGGGCACGATCGGTCGACCCGAACGAATTCGTTTTCCATGGCAAAGACCATCACCGCGCTGGCGGTGGGCTTGGCAGCCGATCAGGGTGTGCTGACCGTGAACGATCCGGTGGGCGATCATTTGGAGCGGTTTGCCGGGACGGACTTGACGGTGGAGCACTTGCTGCAAATGCGCTCGCACATCCCGTTTGGCGAGGATTACAAGAACCCGTTCGCCTTCATGGCCCAATCGTATTACAAAGACGGCGTCCGGGACCTCCTTGCGGAGTACACCCTGTCCGAGCCCGCGGGCTCGGAATGGAAGTACCAAGGGGGAAACACCATGCTCTTGGAGGAAATCGTTTCTTCGGGAAGTGGCCGGACTTTGAGCGATTGGATTGCGCGCGGGTTGTGGGGTCCGATGGGGGCGGAGTCCGATGCGCACTGGGGCGTCGACGATTCGGTGGATCCGCCGGTGGAGCGGTGTTTTGCGCAATTCTATGCGACCACTCGGGATTTTGCGCGCCTTGGGAAGTTGCTGAGCGACAGCGGACGATGGAACGGCCGGCAACTCGTTTCTGCAGCGTACATCGAGCGCTTGTTGACTCCCGTGAATGCGTTGGATCCGGCGTGCGACGCGACGCATTATGGGTACCAAATTTGGTTGGGAACCACCGATGACGGCGCTGCCTTCTCCGTCCTCGAAGGCCACCGGGGGCAGTTCGTCATTTCGGTTCCGACGTTGGATTTGGTCGTGGTTCGCACGGGCTATGACAAGCCCAGCGATAAGATCCGCCACTTGCCCGGTGAGGTTTACCGCGTCATCGATTTCGCCCGCGAAGTGCTCAAATAACGCGTTATAACGACGCTTACAAATCCAAGGGCGTCGAAAGTGAATTTGAATTGCATGATTTAATCGCTTAAATTTTTATTTGCCATCAAACAAGTGAACCGAAAAGCGATGAAATCAGTGGATGAACTCTTGCGGGTGGTGGTGGTGGACGACGAGAAGCCCGCCCGCCTTGCCATTCAACACCAAATCGAACGGCACTGCCCGGGCATGCGGGTGGTGTATGCGGCCTCATCAGCGGCTGAGGCGCACCGAGAAATCAAACGGCTGGCTCCCGACGTGGTGTTCCTCGACATCCGCATGCCGGATGAGACGGGATTGGAACTCCTCGACCGCTTTCCCGACCGCGATTTCTATGTGGTCTTTTGCACCACGTATCATGAATACGCCGTGGAGGCCATCCGCAAGCAAGCATTTGACTACTTGTTGAAGCCGGTCGATGCGGAGGAACTCAAGGCCTGCGCGCGTCGCATTGCAAACCATTTCCACGTGGGGAATGTGGTGGCAACGGAGCCCCAAAATGACCCCAATCGGAAAATCGAATTGCAGACTTCCGGACACCGCTACTTCGTGAAACTCGGAGAAATCTTGAACGTCGAGGCGAGCGGGAGTTATTCCACGTTCCACTTGGAGGGCGGGCGGCGCATCACGGTGTCGAAGAACTTGAAGCGGGTGGAGGAATTGCTGGATGACCCGACGTTTTTCCGGGTCCACAACTCCCAATTGGTCAGGCTGAACAACGTGCTCAGTTGCAACTACCGATCGAATACCTTGACGCTCAAAGATGGAAGCGAAGTGCCGATGGCGGTGCGAAAGCGCGATGAGGTGCGGTTGCGGCTGGAGCAGCTGATGATCGATGTGGAAGGCCCCAAGCGCCGCCGGCGTTCGACGCCTTCGATGGCCGCGGAGCCACGTCCACCGTTGAAGCCCTAGGCGCGTATCTTTGCGGCATGGCCACTACCGAAGGACTTCCGGACATTCGAAGCTTGGACGCTGAAGGCTTGCGGGCAGCGGTGGCTGAACTCGGTGAAAAGCCGTTTCGTGCGAAGCAGTTGGAGGAATGGATTTGGACCAAATCAGCGGCTTCCTTCGACGAGATGACCAACCTCAGTGCCGCCTTCCGCACCGCGCTCAAGGCCGGGTACCGCATCGAGCGCATTCGGCTTCAGGAGCGCCAAATCAGCAACGACCGAACCATCAAGTGCGCATTCGAAGTCGGTCCCCATCAGGTCGTCGAGGGCGTTCTCATTCCCACGTCGAAGCGGATGACGGCGTGCATTTCCTCCCAAGTTGGCTGTTCATTGGCGTGCGCCTTTTGTGCCACGGGCCGATTGAAGTTGTTGAAGAACCTCTCGGCAGGGGAGATTTATGACCAGGTCGAAATGCTGCGGGCGATGGCGGACGAGCGGTATGGGGCGTCGCTGACGAACATCGTGTACATGGGCATGGGCGAGCCGCTGCTCAATTACCGCGAGATGATGGCCTCCATTGATCGCATTTGTGGCACGCCGGGGTTGGGTATTTCGCCCAAGCGCATCACGGTCAGCACGGCCGGAATTGCGAAGGCCATCAAGCGCCTCGGGGACGATGAGGTGAAATTCAATTTGGCCTTGAGCCTGCATGCGGCGAGCGATGAGAAGCGCAACCGCATCATGGCCATCAACGAGACGAACAACCTCGCGGTATTGGCCGATGCGCTCAAGCACTTCCACGAAAAAACGGGCACGCGCGTCACCTTCGAGTACATCCTGTTCAAGGACTTCAACGATTCGCTTGCGGACGCGCGAGAACTTGCGGAATTCTGCCGGAACGTCCCGTGCAAAATAAACCTGATCGAGTACAACCCCATCGATGACGGGGAGTTCCAAAAAACCTCTCCCGAGCGCACCGATGCGTTCGTGGAATTCCTGGAACGGTGCAACCTTGTGGTGAACGTCCGGCGCTCACGGGGCAAAGACATCGATGCCGCGTGCGGTCAGCTGGCGAACAAAAACGAACTCGCCGCTTCCGCCCCCCGGAAGGTCAATCCAGCTTGAGGACGGCGAGGAACGCGCTCTGAGGCACCTCGACGTTGCCGACTTGGCGCATGCGTTTCTTGCCTTTCTTTTGCTTCTCGAGCAGTTTCCGCTTCCGGGTGATGTCCCCTCCGTAGCACTTTGCCGTAACGTCTTTCCGAACCGGTTTGATGGTTTCCCGCGCAATGATTTTCGCTCCGATGGCTGCTTGCAGGGCAATCATGAACTGCTGTCGCGGGATGAGTTCTTTCAATTTCAAGCAGATTTTCTTGCCCAGTTCGAACGCGTTGTCCCGGTGGATGAGGGCGCTGAGGGCATCGACTTGGTCGCCATTCAGGAGGATGTCCAGCTTGACGAGGTTGCTTTGCTTGTATTCATCCGGGAAGTAGTCGAACGAGGCGTATCCGCGGGAAACGCTCTTGAGTTTGTCGTAGAAGTCGAAAACGATTTCTCCGAGCGGCATGCTGAAGGTCATCTCCACGCGGTCGGCCGTCAAGTACACTTGGTTCAACAGGATGCCGCGTTTCTCGATGCAGAGGCTCATGACCGCGCCGATGTACTCGCTCTTCGTGATGACTTGCGCCTTGATGAAGGGCTCTTCCACGTAGTCGAGTTTGTTCGTGTCGGGCAGATCGGAAGGGTTGTTGACGATCAGTTGGTCCCCGGCTTTCGTGAAGGCGTGGTAGCTCACGTTGGGAACCGTGGTGATGACCGTCATGTCAAATTCGCGCTCGAGCCGCTCTTGGATGATTTCCATGTGCAGCATGCCGAGGAAGCCGCATCGAAAGCCAAATCCCAATGCCGCCGAAGACTCCGGCTCGAACACCAACGAAGCGTCGTTCAGCTGCAACTTCTCCATCGACGCCCGCAACTCTTCATAATCCTCGGTATCGACCGGGTAAATGCCCGCAAAGACCATGGGCTTCACGTCCTCAAAGCCCTTCACGGCAACTGAGCACGGGTTGTTCTTCAAGGTCAAGGTGTCCCCAACTTTGACTTCCCGAGCGTTTTTGATGCCGCTGATGACGTAGCCCACATTCCCTGCTTTCAGTTCCTTTTGTGGCTTGAGGTCCAGGCCCAAAATGCCGATTTCATCCGCATTGTATTCCTTCTTCGTCGCCATGAACTGCACCGTTTCTCCCTTCTTCAGCGACCCGTTCAGCACCCGGATGTAGGCGATGATGCCGCGAAACGAGTTGAACACGCTGTCGAAGACCATCGCTTGAAGGGGTGCATTGGGATCGCCTTTCGGGGCGGGCACTTTGTTCACAATGGCTCGCAGGATGTCGTCCACGCCCATGCCCGTCTTCCCACTTGCTGGAATGATGTCCTCTTGCGTGCAGCCGATGAGGTCGATGATTTGGTCGCTCACGCCTTCTGGGTCGGCTGAATCGAGGTCCATTTTATTCAAAACTGGAATGATCTCGAGGTCGTGTTCCAAGGCCAAATACAAGTTCGAAATCGTCTGGGCCTCAATCCCTTGCGTCGCATCCACAATCAACAACGCCCCCTCACAGGCCGCAATCGACCGCGAGACCTCGTAGCTGAAATCCACGTGACCGGGCGTGTCGATGAGGTTCAGCGTGTATTCGAGTCCATCTTCGGCGGTGTGCCGCATTTGGATGGCGTGGCTCTTGATCGTGATGCCCCGCTCGCGCTCCAAATCCATGTCGTCGAGCGTCTGCTCCTGCAATTCCCGATCGGTGATGGTCCCGGTCGTGTGCAACAGCCGGTCAGCAAGCGTGCTCTTGCCGTGATCGATGTGTGCGATGATGCAGAAATTCCGGATGCGTTCCATGCCGTGTGATTGAAAGGCGAAAATACGGCTGAACGGTGAGCATTGGTTCCGGGCGAAGGTTGGAAGTTGCCGTGCAACGATTTGGCCTCGAATCCTGTTATCCGTAAGGAAATCGAATGCACTTGTGAACGCCGCTTGCATCGCATTTATTAACTTGCGAAGCTTGCGTAACCGCAAGGAAACCAACATATGCACCACATGATCGGATTTCGACCTTGGCTTGTAGCCCTTTTTGCGACCGCGGCAACGGCGGGCTGCCTCTCTGCGCAAGAGACCATTTACCAGCACGAGCGCATGGTGGTTCGTTCCTCTGGACCGGAGCTCATCGAGAAGTACAAGTCATTCGAAGGCGCGGTCATCCACATGACCCGCGAGGAATGGGACGTGATGCGGCAGTGGGAAGGCTACGATGAGGCGGAAGCCCGTCGCATTGTTGCGGAGCGAAAGGCTCGCCTCAATCCTTCGGATAAGCCGTTGACTACGAAGTTGTTGACGGGGGGGTGCGATTGCTGGGTTCAGCCTGACGGGAGCTACACGACCATCGGCACCACCGACTGGGATTTCACGGGCGGCGCGGGCGCGGACGTGGACTGCTCGGTGGGTCCGTTGGATTTGCCGTTTGACTTCAACTTTTACGGAGCCACGTACGACCAGTTTTACATCAACTCGAAGGGGTCGATTTCCTTCGGGGATTACGTCATCGACTGGACACCGGAGGAATTTCCAGGGGCATCGTACAACCAAATTGCCGGTTTTTGGGCCGACGCGGACTACCGGGAAAGCGGAGCGATTAAGTACAAGATCACGCCCGAAGCCGCTTACATCAACTTCATCAACGTCGGCTACTACAGCCAGCACGATGATAAGGTGAACACTTACCAAATCATCATCACGCCCGAAGACGGGGTCATCTTGCCCGACATGGCGAACGCGCAGTTGTGCTACCTCGACATGAACTGGGCACACGGCGATGTGGGCGGCACCAACGGCTGTTGCGGAGGCTCCCCGGCAACCGTTGGAGCGGACAACAGCCAATCGAACGGCGACCACATCCAATACGGACGCTTCAATTTGCTTGACGATACGTACAACGGGCCTTACGGGGCGGGTGCAGCGGATCAGGACGGGGTCGACTGGCTGGATGGTAAAACGTTCAATTTGAATTTGACCGAAGGAAGCGGCAACGTGCCGCCCTTGCCCTCAGCGAATTTGGGTTGCGACACGATTTTCTTGTGTCAGGGCAACGAATACGAGGTGGCCTTGGACTTTTTGGCACCTGAAACCGGCCAAACCATCACCGTCAGTGCCAACGACCTGCCCGGTTGGACGTACTCCGCGGAGGCCGGTGAATTCGGTTCCATCGTGGGCACCTTCACGGGCCAAGCGGACAACGTGGGCACCCAGAACCTCATCATTACCGCTACGGACAACGGCAGCCCTGCCGCGTCCACGGAAGTGGAGCTGGTCATCGTTGTTTCCGAGACGTCCATTCCCGCGCTGGAAGTGACCGGTGAAACCGTCTTCTGCTCTGGTGGGGAAACGGAATTGACGGCCACACCGGGCTTCGACACGTACACTTGGTCTACCGGGTGTGACGAAGCGACCTGCGTCCACAACTACGGAGGAATCTTCGAATTGACGGCTCAACTTGCCGAGTGCACTTCCACGATTCAATATGAATTGACGCAAACTCCGTTCTTCAATCCCATGGTGGAGCATCCGAACGCGTTGTGTCCGGGTGAAACGGGTTGGGCGGTCGTCGACCCGGACGAGCAGCCGCTCTACGACAACTACACGTGGGTGGCGAACTGGGAAGGGGGTGGCGGTGAAGTCGTCACCGACAACGGACCCGAGGCGGAATTGACGGCGGGCATCTACGAGCTCACCGTGACCAACGAGGAAGGTTGTCAGGGCAAGCGCTACTTCAACATTGAGACGATCGGGCCCTTCTTGCCCGAAGTCGATTTTGGTCCTTACTGCGATGTGATTCCCGATTCATTGGTTTTTGAAGGGGGGTATTCCAGCCCGCAAAATGGTCCGCTCTGGGTGTACATGCAGAGTTCATCCATCCTCGGATGGGGCGGGTCCAGCTACCTTGAGGTCTACATCAATGGGGATACCAGCAACCCCATCATCTTGACCTCGTTCATGTCCTTCCAACAGCATGAAGTGGGCATCGAGGTGGGGGACACCATTGAAATTTACTTCATCAGCGACGGCAACGCCGATACGTCTTTGTTGTCCGTCACGGTGTTCAATTGCGGAAGCCAATCCACCGCTACCTTCAATGACCTCACCGCGGGTGAGTTGCTGTATTCGGCTCCTGCGGCGTGCTCGGCCGATCCGGCAACCGGCTCTTGGTCACAGACTGCGGGACCGGAGGGGACGTTCTCGGTGATGGACGAATACAACACGACTTTCTACCCAGAGGGATACGGCGAATACGAGATTTGTTTCACCGATGACGTCTGCGAATACGCCCTCTGCTATGAGGTCATCATTGCAACGGCGCCCGAGGTGACGCTCGATGAAACCGAAGTGTTTGCGTGCGATGGCGATCCGGTGACCTTCAACGCGTCCGTGACCGATCCCAGCGCGACAAGCACCATTGATTGGTCGGCTCCGGGGACGGATGACGTCTTGAGCAACACGTACACGTTCAGCCCGGGATCGAGCGAAGCGGTTTCTGTAACGGTGGAGAATGCATGCGGTTCGATGACGGCCACCGCCACGGTCGAGGCGCAATCGCAGCCCGATCCCCAACTGGAATCCTCGAATCTTTGTGAGGGCGGCGCTGCGGTACTGGACCCCATTGCCGACGATGTGGATGGCCTCGTCTTCGAATGGACCCTGGACGGCGCGGGCGTTGGAGGCAACACCCCGACGTACACAGCGAACGTCACGGGTACGTACTGTGTAACGGTTTCCAACGAGTGCTATCCTGCTGGCGTGCAAGAGTGCGCGGATATGCTGGTTTACGTCCCCATTGCTCCGCCATTGGACGATTACGCGCTGGAGTGCGAAGGAGGCAACACCCTGACCATTACCCCCACCGCGCCTCCTGGTTACACGTTTGTTTGGCCGGATGGATCGACCGGCCCCAACTGGACGGTGGAAGACCAAGGACCTTACGACCAAACGGAAATCTGCATCCAATACACCGACCCAGATCAATGCGAAACCAACGAATCGTGCACGTACGTTTGGTTGGGCCTCCCTCCAACGAACAATCCGGTGCCGAGCCCTGCGGACGGTGAAATCTACCTGTGCCCGGAGGTCGAGAACGTCTTCGATTTGAATTCGGATTACGGCGGAGAATTCACGTGGACCATCACGTGCGGAAACGGAGAATTCGAATCGGTGGGCACGAACGAGGCCGTGACGTTGGTCAGTTCGATGTTGACGTACGATTGCTGGGAGACCAACCCGGAATTGGTGCTGACGGGCGTTTCGTACAACCCGTGTGCAACGGGCGGCGTTTCGACGTCATGGAACGTGGTCGTGGACGCGTGTGGGCTGAACATTCCCAACGTATTCACGCCAGGAAACGGGGACAGCTACAACCCTTCATTCCAAATCGAAGGATTGGATCGCTACGACGATGTGCATTTCCAAGTCTTCAACCGGTGGGGAACGATGGTCTACGAGAGCTTGGATTTCAAGACCGGCGACTGGTTAGCGACGGAATTGGAGGAGGGAACGTATTGGTACATCCTCGTGCTGCCCAACGGCGATGAGTACCACGGCGATGTGACCTTGTTCCGCTGAGGTGGCGAAGGCGAGGTCCCAATTTGTCTGCAGTGCTTGTGGACATGCATCGGTGCAGCTCTTGGGCAAGTGCCCGAGTTGCAAGAATTGGAACACCTTCGAAGAAAGCCGCGAAGCCGCTATTGCGGAGTCGCACGCTCGGCGCATGCCCGCATTCAATCGCTTGGCGGGTCCGGCGACACCCAAGCCGTTGATTGAAGTGCAGTCGCGGGATTTGGTGCGCATTCCGACGGGCGACCAGGAGTTGGATCGCGTGCTCGGTGGGGGGTTGGTTCCCGGCTGCGTGGTGTTGCTCGGAGGCGAGCCGGGCATCGGCAAGTCCACATTGATGTTGCAATCGACCATGGCCATGGCGGCTCGGGGCATGAAGGTGCTGTATGTGGGCGGTGAGGAGAGTCCGGAGCAGGTGCGGATGCGGGCCGAGCGATTGGGCGAGCTGACCGCGCAGTTGCTGATTTTGCCCGAGACAAATGCCGCGGCCATCGTGGAATGCTTGAACCGCGATCAACCGGATTTGCTCATCATCGATTCCATCCAGACCTTGTACCAGCCTGCCGTGGAGGCCGCACCGGGGAGCGTATCCCAAATCCGGGAGTCGGCCTCGTTGTTGACCGCTTGGGCGAAACAACACAGCGTACCGACGTTGATGGTGGGACACATCACGAAGGAGGGTTCGTTGGCAGGTCCGAAGGTGCTCGAACACCTTGTGGACGTGGTGCTGCAGTTCGAAGGGGAGCGAAACCACGCGTACCGGATGCTGCGGGCGAACAAGAACCGCTTCGGCTCGACCGCGGAGTTGGGCTTGTATGAGATGTTGGGAACGGGTTTGGCGGCCGTGGAGAACCCGTCCGATGTGCTCTTGGGCCAAACCGATGACGACCTGCAAAGCGGCGCTGCAGTTGCCGCTGCACTCGAGGGCGCTCGCCCCATGCTGGTGGAGGTGCAGGCACTGGTGTCAACGGCAGTCTATGGCACCCCGCAACGGTCCGGAACGGGATTCGATTTGCGCCGTTTGAATATGTTGCTGGCGGTGTTGGAGAAGCGCAACGGGTTCAAGCTGGCCAGTTTGGACGTTTTCCTGAACATTGCGGGGGGGTTGCGCATCACGGACCCCGCGTTGGATTTGGCCGTGATCGCAGCCATTTTAAGTTCGGCGCTGGATGTGCCGTTGCCCGTTGGGACGGCGTTTGCGGGTGAAGTGGGCCTCTCAGGAGAAATCAGGCCGGTTGCGCGGTTGAACCAGCGCGTTGCAGAGGCCGCGCGGATGGGCATTCGTCGCCTCCTCGTCTCGGGGCACGGTCGGATGGACCTCGGTTCCATTGAAGGCCTCGAAATCGTCCCCGTCAAGCGGGTCAACGACCTCCACGGCGTCCTCTTCTAACGCCCCGCGACCACGACCACGAATTCGCCTCGGGGCTCGTTCGCTTCAAAGTGCGCCAGGGCTTCCGCGAGCGTGCCCCGCACAATTTCTTCGTGGAGTTTGCTGATTTCGCGGCAAACGGCCACTTTTCGATCGCCTCCGAGCCGTTCAGCCAATTCGCCGAGCAGCCGGATGATGCGGTGGGGTGACTCGTACAGCACGAAGGTTTGTTCCCATTCAGCAAGTTGCGTCAACCGCTTTTGGCGTCCTTTTTTGTGCGGTAAAAAGCCTTCAAAAGTGAATCGATCGCAAGGAAGTCCGGAAGCGGCAAGCGCAGGCACGAAGGCGGTGGGGCCCGGCAAACAGGAGACGTGAACATCCGCCTCGAGGCACGCCCGCACAAGCAAAAACCCCGGATCGGAAATGCCCGGCGTCCCCGCGTCGGAACACAAGGCAAATCGGGCTCCCCCCACCATTTGTTGGACCAAGCCGGGAGTGACCTTGTGCTCGTTGTGCAAGTGAAACGCGCGGAGCGGACGATCAACCTCCGCCAAGCGCAACAGGTTCCCCGTGGTTCGCGTGTCTTCAGCGAGGACCAAATCCGCCGCTCTCAGCACTTCCACGGCACGCGGGGTCAAATCCCCCAAGTTCCCAATCGGCGTGGGCACCAACGTCAAACTCCCCGTAGCTGGGTTCATCGCAAATGCAACCGCTGAACGAGTTGCATAAATTGGTACGGCGCTTCGGCTTCATCCGACCAGTCCAAACCGGCTTGCGCCCGATTTATCACTTCCTTTTGGGCCGATTCAAAGGACGCGGCCGCTTCCGCTGCTGCACAGGCGGCTTGAAGTGCACTCATGTCCCCGTTGAACAGAACTCCTGCAAAGCGCATGCGGTCGTTGATTCCGAGGGCCGGTAGAATGGATTTAAGGGGCTGTAGGCTGAGTTTCTCCGCGAGGGACACTCTCGTATTCAACGGCATGGCGGGAAGGGGCGCAGCGGCCTCTTGCGCAGGTTCAGGTGTGACCTCCTCGTTCGTTTCCAATTCAAGGGGTTCCTCAGCCTCAGGAAGCACCGCATCCGCTGCATCGTCGGCGGGACCACCCCAAACAATGGGCTGCTCCGGCACGACCGGTTCGGCGGCTTCTTCCAACTGCAATTCGCTCAGGCGCTCCAATGCCTTGTAACGCATGATCAAAGCGCGTTCGTGCAAGGACCGTGCTTGATTCAAGAAGCCTTCCCAGTCTTCGAGCTGGGTGGACCGGTTTTCTAACGCCTCCAGTCGTTGGACCAAATCAATCAGCAGTTCGCGCATGGCATGGAATTGATGGCACAAGTTAATGACCAAAAATACAAACGCCGACCGGGGCATTCCCCAGCCGGCGCTGCACAAGTTTGGTCAAGTCGGTCCTTTCAGACACAGGGTAAATTTAGGGCCGTTTCACATTTTTGGCGAAGAAAATTATGTGCTCAACACGTTTTATTAACCCATGGGAGATTTTAGGCGCATGTCTATTTTCCTCCTTTTTTTTCCCAAAGCGCTTTCAACTTATCACGCTCGGCTTGAAAGTCTTTTCGGCGATGCGCACGTTGTGATTCCCGGTCCCATCGAAATTCAGGCCGGTCGACACTCCCTATTATGTTGATAAACAAATGATTACCAAGGCCATCATCTTGAATTTCCCCGATATCATCTGATTTGGTTCCACGTAATTCACGAAGTTCAAGGCCTATGGAGTAGTCAATGTCACCCGAAGGGGATTGTGTGCCAGCAACAGATACGTGAAGTTCCTCACTTTGAAGGATTGTCGAAGGAACATGAAATGAGTTATCGAAGAAATAGGCCGGCCCAGATACCGTTTGCAGCTCGATTTCGTCCAATTTCGCTCTCAAATCGGTCGGATGAATGAGTGGAGCCGCCATGCGATGCGCACTCAGATAATCGGGAATCGACATGAGGGCTTCCACTCCGATGAGCTTTCCGTCGTTGAGGGTTTGGTTTCCGCTCCATCGGAAGCGCTCCGACGCAAGCCTCCCATCTTCATTCCACTCGGCCACGGCTGTTCCGTCGCTGTCCAAGCGCCCGTCGACGTGTTCGGACCGAAGGGTGGTCTGGCCGAAATTGTCAAACTCTTCGAACAGGCGTTGAACGCTCACGGCTTCAGCAACGTAGTTCAAGTCCATTCGGGCTCCTGTCGGGTGCCATTGCAGGGTGCCAAATGCTGTGCAGCGGCCACCCCAGGCTTCTGCGTGTGCCTCGAACTCGAGTCGTTGGGGTGTGGCGATGAGATCAATTTGGCTTGCTGCGAGGCGCACGCCTTGGTATGCGATTTCCTGAATCTCGGCGGTTGCAGTCAAGTGGCTTCCTGGGGGCAGGTCGAGTTCATTCCACCAGGGCGAGGGTTGGGCAGTCGACTCTGGGGCCAACACCAACCTCGGAGCCGAAGCCTTGAGCTGTCCGATCCAAGGCCCGTCGGTCCAGGGATTGTTCAAGGTTCCGCTCAAGCTCCAGTTCTCCGTGTTCCAATGAAGGTTTGCTTGGAGAACATCGATGCGGTTGGGCTGTATGCGGGTTTCGACGTCAGCGGACCAAGGTTGGTTTCCCCACGTGCCGTTCGCTTGGTCAATCTTTGCATGCAAGTCGTAGTGAAGGTGCTGGTTTTGCTGAACGAGTGCAAAGGTGCTCTTCAACGTGCCGGACTGCCAGTGAAGGTCGTCGATCGGTGCACAGAAATCGGCCACGGAGGGTTCCGCTGTGAGGTCTCCTTCGAGTTCCAACGCTCGTGGGGTCCAACTCACCTCTGCGGTTGCGGTGAAACCGGGCAACGCGAGTTCGAGTTGTGGCACATCCACTCGCCAATCTGAGTTGGAATATCGGAACCACACTGTTCCTGCCCAAGAACCGTCCAATGGGTTCGAGGGGGCTTCTTTCCACCACGAACTCAATCCTTGGGGAAAGTCGAGCTGTCCTTGAGCGGGTTTGGCGTGACCGGTCCATGTAGTTCCGTCCCAAGCGACCGATCCGCCCAAGACCGCATCGGCGGTCCAGGCCTCATCCCCGTCGAATCCCAGCGCACGAACGAGTCGCTTTGCTTCGAGTCCTTGAAGTTCCAGCTCCAGCCTCGGGTTTTTTCCGTCGAACGCCATCGATCCCGTTGCCCTCGCACCGAGTGCTTTCAATGCGAGTTGCGAACATTCCCAAACCTCCCCCTGTTGGGCCACTTCGAAATGCACTTCAACCGGTTGTTGGTAGGCGTGGAGTGCGGCGTCCACCGTGGCCTGGAGTTCATCGTCGCGGTAGCTTCCGCGGCAGGTGCTTCGGTCGATCCTCGCCCCGTATTCGCCCACTTGGACGCGCACATCGTCCAGGTCCAAGCGATCGATTTGGAAGGTGAATGCTGTTTCGGTTTCGCTGGTTTTCCAAACCTCCGTGTTCCATGCGCCATCGCGCCTTTGGGCCAAAACCAAGGTCGCCCCCCGAACGTGCACCGCTTCAATGCGCGGTTCATCCCCCAGCAAACTCAGGGCGTCCAAGGTCAACCCCAGCCGCTTCGCCCGCAGCAACGTGTCCCCAGAAAACGGCCCGGCCCCCGCCCCCCCTTCGCCACTTCCTGCCAACCACACGTCGCTCATGGAAAGGCTGATCAACGGAAAATCATCCCACAGGCTGAGCTCGATGTCGGTGATGTGACCGCGGGTGAGCAGCGAGTTGCTGATTTGGCCAAGCAGGGCTTGTTCCAGCGCGTCGCTTCGCGTCAACAACCACGCGGCGGCGCCCACTCCGAGCAGCGCAAAGGCCGAGGCGGCGAACAGAATGCGGCGTAAGATGCGCGATTTCATGCGGGTGTTTTCATCATCGAAGCTACGGGGTGCAACGGCTGGCCGGTTCAATTATTGGACCGGAATGTTCACATTTCGGCGTGAATGGTGCAACTTTAACACATGAAAAAGCGGACGTTCTTAAAACTGACTGGCGCGGCAAGCGCGGGCTTGTTGGTCACCCCCTTCATCGGGTGCGGCAATTCAACCGAATCTGAAACATCGGAAACACCGAAAGCCGCGCCTTCAGCTGAGTTCAGCCCGCATGTTCAGTCTCCGTTGAACTATGGTTTTGACGCGCTGGAGCCGGCGATCGACGCGGCGACCATGGAGTTGCATTACGGAAAGCACCACGCGGGCTACGTTCGAAAATTGAACGCGGCATTGGAATCCGATGTGGCGCGTCGCGGGCTGCCGCTCGAAGCCATGTTGGCCACACTCGGCACGGAGGATGCCGCACTGCGCAACAACGGTGGAGGGCATTTCAACCACGAGCTGTACTGGCGGGTGATGCAACCCGGCGGGGCATCCACTCCGCAAGGCTTGTTGGCGCAAGCGATGGAGGAGCGATTCGGGTCGTTCGAGGGGTTCAAGCAGGAATTTGCATCCGCAGGAGCGAAGCGGTTCGGAAGTGGATGGGCCTGGCTCATCATGGATGCTCAGGGCCAATTGCAAATCACGAGCACGCCGAACCAGGATAACCCGCTCATGGCCCGTTGCGTGGAGCAACCGGGGTCCCCGCTGTTGGGCATGGACGTTTGGGAACACGCGTACTACCTGAATTACCAAAACCGCCGCGGGGATTACATCGCCGCGTTCATGGAGTTGGTGAATTGGGACGTGGTGGGCGCGCAATTTGGCTCCCACTTCGCCTGATCATTCGACGCGCACGTAGGAGGCAAGGGGCGTGAGGGCGTTCTCTTTTACGAGTTGGCGCCATGCCGCGTTGTTTTCGGGTGCCAAATGGTAGGAAAGTTTGGGCCCCGCTCCGTTGGTCGTGAATGCGGCTGCGGCGTCATCCGATGCGTTGAGGATGGCACGCCAAACCGCAATCTTCTGTTCATCGCTTCCATCGAAATGGTACAGCTGGATGCTGCCCCCCCGTCGGCGCGCCACGATGACGTTCCATCCTCCTCCGTCGTCCTTGGAATTGAACACGAGGCAATCGCGGTAGCGTCGGAGCCGGTTTTCCGCTCCGAGGATGTACACTTCTGAGCTGTCGTTGGACATGACGTGTTGTTCCCCGATGTGCAGGCGTTCTCCTGACTCATCAAGCCATTCACCGCGCCAATGCTTGGGGAAACGGGGAAGGTCACGGCGGTTCAAGGGCATCGGTTCTTCGAAGGTCACCGAGTTGCAGCCTGCGAGGATTGCGGTGGCGATGAGGCCCAAAAGAAGGGTGCGGAATGCGTTCATGAAGTCGGAATTAAAGGAATGCCATGGCAAGCACGCCCGCCACGGCGCAGTACAACGCGAAGATGCCCAGGTTCATTGCGCGCACCAAACGGATCATCCACCGGCACGCGAGGGTTCCGGAGAGGAAGGCGGCGGCGGCTCCGAAGGCGTAGGCGCTGAGGGCGGTTCCGGTCGGGCCGCCTTCGAGGACGTCACCGAGTTCGAGGAGCATGGCGCCGAGGATGGGGGGCAATGCCATGAGGAAGCTGAACCGCGCGGCCTCTTCACGGGAGATGCCGAGGAGGAGGGCGGCGCTGATGGTGGAGCCGGACCGGCTGATTCCGGGCAGGATGGCGAAGGCTTGGGCGAGGCCGATGAGCACGGCGCGGCCGCTGTTCAAGGGGGCTGCTGCGCCGGGAAGGCGTTGGGCGAGCCACAGGATGCCGGCGGTCACAACGAGCAGCGCGCCGACGCGGTCAGGATGGCCGGCGAACGTCGATTCCAAGGGGCCGCGCAAGGTCAGGCCGATGGCTGCTGCCGGAACGGCGGAAAGGACGAGCCAACCGACGTAGGAGCGGGCGGGGAGGGGGGAGTTGGAAAGGGGTTTGGCCCGGAAAAACCCGGTGATGAGCGAGGCAATGTCGTGGCGAAAGACGACCAAGGTGCTGAGCGCCGTAGCCCCATGCACCACCACGCTGAACGTCAAATCTTCCTCCGTGTGACCGAAGAGCGCCTTGCCCAATTCCAAGTGCCCCGAACTGCTGACCGGTAAAAACTCAGTCAGGCCTTGGACCAAACCGAGCAAAATCGCTTCCCACCACGTCATCCCCTCTTCAGGATCGCATAGAAAATGGTGGCGTATCCCGTGAGCACCACGATGGGCGCAACGGTGATGCGGCGGGTGTTGAAGATTTCATAGCTGAATACCGCCGGGTCTTCCGAGGCTCCGCCTGACATCAAAATGTACCCGACAACCAACAACGCCAACCCGATGCCCAGCCACCGGTACTGCCTGTTGGTGAACGGGAAGTCAGCGCTTGCGTTGGGGGTCATCTGCTCTTTCGACATGCTTCAAAAGTACATCAGTAAAGCCGATTTTCCGGCAGGTTCAAGTAGCGATTGACGGCCAGCGAGGTGGAAGCCAAACCGATGAGCGTGCCCAAGAGCGCCAATCCCGCCCCCCCCACACCGAGGTGCACCAACGTCAACCCGGCCATCCATGCCCCACCGACGGGCTTCAAGGCAGCGAACAAGCCCGTCACGAGGGCGAAGCTGAACGTGCCCGAAAGGAATCCAAGCCCGCCCCCTTGAAGGAGGAACGGATGGCGAATGAGCCGCGGATCGGCCCCGACGAGCTGCATGGTCTTGATGATGAACCGCCGAGCAAAGACCGTCAGTCGGATCGTGTTGTTGATGAGCGCCACCGCCACGAGCAAGAACAGCACGCACACCGCCGCAAGGGGCCACACCACCCGGTCCAATGTCGCTTCGATGCCCGCCAACAAATCCGCCTGCCACACCACGTCTGCCACCCCCGGAACCTGTTCAAACCGCTCCACCGCTGCGCCGATGGCTTCCACGTTTCCGAACTCCGAGCGGATGCGCAGGTCCATCACATGGGGAAGCGGCACGTACCCGAGAAAGTCCACAAACGATTCGCCCAATTCGGCCTCCAGTTCGGCGCCTGCTTCGACCGGGTCGAGGGAGCGCGCCTCTTCCACCGCTTCGTCCGTGCGAAGGCTCTCTTGTGCCAGACGCAAGGTCGTGGCATCGAGTTCGCGTTGGAAATAAACTTGCACACGCGCTTCGCTGCGCAAGGCGCGTTCGGCGGATTGGCCGAGGTAGAGCAGCCCCGCCAGCACGCCGATGAGCGTCAAGGTGAGGGTCATGCCGACGACCGTGGAAAGGGTCGTGGTCCAATTCGAGCGATTCGCGGATGCGGCCATGCGGGAGATTTCGTCGTCAAACTTACAACGAACGGGCAGTTGCGTGAACGGTTTGGCCCTTCACTTGTTTAGAATGAGTCCAAACAACGTACCTTTGCATCCCACATTCAAGGTATTTTCATGATCAAAGTTAACGACAGCGCACGCGAGCAAATCCGCCGTCTCTTGCAGGATTCGGACCACCCCGAAACGAGTTTCGTTCGGGTCGGTGTCAAGGGTGGTGGCTGCTCGGGATTGATGTATGACCTCGATTTCGATCACGAGATGCGCGAAGGCGACCAAGTGTTCGAAGACGGCGGGGTGAAGGTGGTGGTGGACCGCAAGAGCTTTTTGTACCTCGTCGGCACCGAGCTGCGTTACTCGGGCGGCCTCAACGGCAAGGGCTTCGAATTTCACAACCCCAACGCGAATCGCACCTGCGGTTGCGGCGAAAGCTTCTCCCTCTAACCATGGCTTACGACACGAAAGACCCCACGCTTGAAGCGGTAACGGGCAAGGAATACGAATTCGGGTTCACGACCGACATCGAATCGGACAAGGCGCCAGCGGGCATCAACGAAGACACGATTCGGATGATTTCGGCGAAGAAGGAAGAGCCGGAGTGGATGCTGGAATGGCGCTTGGAGGCCTACCGCGCTTGGCTGAAGATGGAGGAGCCGGAATGGCCACACCTTCAGTACGAGCGCCCGGACTACCAGGCCATCAGTTACTATGCCGCGCCCAAGCAGCGCCCGAAGCTCGAATCGCTCGATGAGGTGGATCCGGAGTTGCGCAAAACCATGGACCGGTTGGGCATCAGCATGGAGGAGCAAAAGCGCTTGAGTGGCGTGGCGGTGGATTTTGTGATGGACAGCGTTTCGGTGGCCACGAGCTTCAAGGAGAAGTTGGGGGAGCTCGGCATCATCTTCTGCTCGATGAGCGAGGCGGTGAAGGAGCATCCGGATTTGGTGCGGAAGTACCTCGGAAGTGTGGTGCCCGTGCGCGACAACTTCTTTTCGGCGTTGAATTCGGCGGTGTTCACGGACGGCTCCTTTTGCTACATCCCGAAGGGCGTGAAGTGCCCCATGGAGTTGAGCACGTATTTCCGCATCAATGAGGCGGGTACAGGCCAATTCGAGCGCACGCTGGTCATTGCGGACGAGTCCAGTTACGTGAGTTACCTCGAAGGCTGCACGGCTCCGCAACGCGACGAGCACCAGTTGCACGCAGCGGTGGTGGAACTGGTGGCGTTGGATCGCGCAGAGATCAAGTATTCGACCGTCCAAAACTGGTACCCCGGCGACGCCAATGGCCGCGGAGGCGTCTACAATTTCGTCACGAAGCGCGGCATCTGCCACGACCATGCGAAAATCAGCTGGACCCAGGTCGAAACGGGCAGCGCCATCACGTGGAAGTATCCGAGCTGCATCCTCAAGGGCGACTACAGCGTCGGTGAGTTTTACAGCGTTGCGGTAACGAACAACGCGCAACAAGCCGACACGGGCACGAAGATGATCCATTTGGGCCGCCACACGCATTCGACCATCATCAGCAAAGGCATCAGCGCAGGCAAGAGCCACAACAGCTACCGCGGTCAGGTCTCGGTGGCTCCGACGGCCGCCCATGCGCGGAATTTCTCGCAATGCGACTCCCTGCTCATGACCGACACGAGCGGCGCGCACACCTTCCCCTACATCGACGTCCAGCACCCGACTGCTCGCGTTGAGCACGAAGCGACGACGTCGAAAATCGGGGAAGACCAAATCTTCTACTGCCTCCAGCGCGGCATCGACGAAGAACAAGCCATCAGTTTGATCGTCAATGGTTACGCGAAAGAAGTACTGAATAAACTGCCCATGGAATTTGCCGTGGAAGCCCAAAAACTCCTCGCCATTTCCCTCGAAGGAAGTGTCGGATAACCCGGAAGAAATGCTCGAAATCAACAACCTCCATGCGCAAATCGATGAGAACCCGATTTTGCGCGGACTGAATTTGACGGTGCGGCCTGGCGAAGTCCACGCCATCATGGGGCCCAACGGCTCGGGAAAGTCGACCCTGGCATCGGTGTTGGCTGGTCGCGAGGAGTACGAGGTGACCGAAGGTTCAGTTTCTTTTGAAGGGGCAGATTTGCTCGACCTCGATGCCACGGATCGCGCCCGCAGCGGGCTGTTCCTTGCGTTTCAGTATCCCGTTGAAATCCCCGGAGTCAGCAACTTGAACTTCATGCGGGCCGCGCTGAATGGAAAGCGGGAACACGAAGGCCTCGACCCGATTGCCGGAAAGGATTTCTTGGCGAAGGTGAAGGAGTGTTCAGAATTGGTTGAACTCGATGGTCGTTTGCGGAACCGCTCGGTGAACGAAGGGTTCTCCGGAGGGGAAAAGAAGCGGAATGAAATCTTCCAAATGGC